>Ga0315900_10003729_pt1 | contig 22035 bp, 18 predicted proteins | sample LakEriMetagenome_FD_203521 | JGI IMG/M metagenome (GOLD analysis project Ga0315900, IMG submission 203521) | Freshwater fungal communities from buoy surface, Lake Erie, Ohio, United States - Buoy 12 MA114 | ecosystem: Environmental > Aquatic > Freshwater > Lake > Lake biofilm | place: USA: Lake... | reverse complement strand
GGCATCCGAGTGAGCCGAAGCCTGGAAGGCGGAGGCGAACGTCCGGCGATGGGCGTGCCGGCAACCCCGGGCCGGGTTGGGCCCGTTGAGCCCAGGACTCAACCCTGGCATGCTCACTTGCTCGTGAGCGTTCCCTTGGTGCTCGGGATGCCGGGCTGGCGGGGGTCGGGCTCGACCGCGACGCGGAGGGCGCGGGCCGCGGCCTTGAAGACCGCCTCGGCGATGTGGTGGCCGTTGCGGCCGTGGTGGAGGACGGCGTGGAAGTTCATGCCCGCCGTGGCGGCCACGCTCTCCCAGAACACCTCCACGAGTTGGGCGTCGAACGTGCCGATCGTGGGCACCGGAAAGTCCACGGCGAAAACGCACGCAGCGCGGCCGCCGAGATCGACGGCCACGGTCGCGAGCGACTCGTCCATCGGGATGATCGCGTGGCCGTAGCGCCGGATGCCGCGGCGCTCGCCCAGGCACTCTTTGAGCGCGGTGCCCAGAGCCCGGCCCACGTCCTCCACCGTGTGGTGGCCGTCCACGTGCAGGTCGCCCGTGCACTCGACCTTGAGATCGAACAGCGAGTGGCCGGCGAGCAGCGTGAGCATGTGGTCGAAGAACCCGAGGCCGGTGCGGACGTCGGCGGCGCCGACGCCGTCGAGGTCGAGCGTGAGGCGAACGTCGGTTTCGGCGGTCTTGCGGGACAAGGTGGCGGCGCGGGGCATGGATGAACCGGCAGGGATAAGGAAACGGGTGGTGGTCAGAGGGTGCGCATCCGGGCGAGGAAGGCGTCGATCTCGGCGTCGGTGCCGACCGTGATCCGCAGGCCGTCGCCCCAGCCGGCGTAGTGCATGAAGCGGATGAGGATGCCCGAAGCCTTGAGCGCCTCGTAGACGGGCTTGTGCGGCCGCTCGGGGTGGGTGCACCAGACGAAGTTCGCCTGGCTCTCGACGGCGTCGTAACCGAGACGGCGCATCTCGTCGGTGAGCCGGCGGCGGGTGGCGACAATCTTGGACCGGTTGTCCGCCAGCCAAGCCTGATCGTCGATCGCCGCCGTCGCCGCGACGATCGACAGCGTGTCGCAGTTGTATGAATCCTTCACCTTCTGCAGCTGCTCGATGACCTGGGGCTGGGCGACGGCGAAGCCGAACCGCAGTCCGGCCAGGGCGTAGGACTTGCTGAACGATCGCGTGACGATCACCCGCTCGTTCTTCCGCACGAGATCGAGACAGTTGGTGTCGGCGAAGTCGCCGTAGGCCTCGTCCACGACGAAGGCACAGGACATCCGTCCCGCCAGCTCGGCCAGCCGCTGCGGCGGCAGGAGCGTGCCCGACGGGCTGTTGGGGTTGGCCACGATCGCCAGCCGCAGGCCGTCCCGCGGGGCGGCGAACTCGTCGCCCAGCGACCAGTCACGGCGATAGTGGACTTCGTCGCACGACGCACCTTGGATGCCCGCGAGCGTGCGATAGAGGATGTAGCTCGGGTACGGCATCCGCAGCCACTCGCCCGCACCGACGAACGTGCGCACGAGAATCGTGAGCAGGTCGTCGCTGCCGTTGCCGCACATGATCCAATCCGGATCGACGCCGAGCACCTCGGCCGCACGCGTGCGGAAGGCCGTGGCGAGTGGATCGGGATACTTCGCCAGCGTCCGCCCGGTGGCGGCCGCGGCGATCGCCCGCGCGACGGCCGGCGACGGCGGATAGGGATTCTCGTTGGTGTTGAGCTTGATCCAGTCGCCCCCCTGCGGCTGCTCGCCGGGCACGTAGCCCGCGAGCGCGGCGATATCGGAACGGACGAACTGTTGAGCAGGAGTCATGGTGCCGAAAGTTTACCTCACGCCACAGACTGCCTCTTCATGAGGACGATCCAGCCGTCACAATCGGCTGGACCGTCTTATCCCCACCTGCCCAATCCGGCTTCGGACTCCCTCTTCTCGAATGGACGGAGGCTCGGGCCTGCATGTGCCATCTCGCGGGCTATGGAAGCGAGCGCAGCCATGGATGGCGAAGCGAAGCGGACATGCAGAGAGCGGAGGCCCCGGAGGGCCGACGCGAACGTCCGCGAGAGGGCATGTGCAGGCCCGGGCCGGCTCGGGCTGAGCGACGTCGCGCACGACTGGTCTAGCCGCGCGCCTCGACGCTGCGGCGGTGAGCGGTGAGGCCTTCGACGTTGGCGAGCGTGGCGATGTCGGCAGCGAGATCGGCGAGATCGGCCCTGGCCAGATGGATCACACTCCCCCCGCGGAGGAACTCGTTGGCGGAGAGGCCGGCGGCGAACCGGGCCGTGCCGCCGGTGGGGAGAACATGCGACGGGCCGGCCGCGTAGTCGCCGGCGGCCACCGGGCTCCACGGGCCGAGGAACGCAGCGCCCGCGTGGCGGATCGAGGCCAGCGTGGCTTCGGGGTCGCGGGTGTCGATCGCGAGGTGCTCGGCCGCGAGTTCATCGGCGAGCCCGGCCGACTCCGCGTCACTGCCCGTGACGACGATGCCACCGAAGCGGGCAAGGCTGTCGCGGGTCAGGTCGCCACGCTCCAGGTCGGCCACGCGGCGATCGAGGGCCGCGGCCACGGCGTCGGCGAGCCGGCGGCTGGCCGTGAGCAGGATCGCCGAGCCGGGCGAGTGCTCCGCTTGCGCGAGCATGTCGGCGGCGATGCATTCGGGGTTTCCGGCATCGTCGGCCACGATCACGATCTCGCTCGGGCCGGCGATCGCGTCGATCGACACGTCGCCGTACACGTGCTCCTTGGCCAGCGCCACGAACAGGTTGCCGGGTCCGACGATCTTGTCCACCCGCGGCAGTCCGGCGACGCCGTAAGCCAGCGCCGCCACGGCCTGCGCGCCGCCGGCCCGCACCACGGTCGTCACACCCAGTTCATGGCAGGTCGCCAGCACGTGCCGGTTCTCGGAGCCGAACGTCGTCGGCGGCGCGACGACGACGATCTCGGGGACGCCCGCCACCCGGGCCGGCACCACCGTCATGAGGAGCGTCGATGGATAGGCCGCCGCTCCGCCGGGGACGCACACGCCTACGCGGTCGAGCGGCACGTAGCGCTGCCGCAGGCTCCCGCCTCCCGCGAGCGTCACGGTCACGTCGCGGGAAAGCAACGCCCGCTGAAACCGCTCGACGCGCTCCGCGATCCGCCGCACGGCCTCGAGAAAGCCGGGCTCGACCTCCGCGTGGGCGGCCGCCAGGGCCGCCGGCGGCACGAGCAGCGTTTCCCGGGTGACATCGGCGCCGTCGATCCGCCGCGTGTAGTCGAGGAGCGCGTCGATCCCCTGTGAGCGAACATCCGCGCAAATCCGCTCCACCACCTGGCGGGGCGACAGCGGTTCCCCGAACACGTCGATCGTTCGCTGCCGGCCGGCGGGGCTGATGACGTCGCCTTGCGACACGAGTTTGCCACGCAGGGCCTCGAGCCGCGCACGGCCGTCCGGCGCGGCGAGGTCGATGCGTTCACACAGCGGCGGGGCGGCAGTCATCGCTCCAAGGATACCGCGGCGCCGGCTCTTGGCGAGCCTGACGCGGCGGAATGACGCGAACGGGTCGGCGTAAGGATCGCGAGCGTGTCAGCGAGCGAACTCATGCCGCCCGTGAGCCGGTGCCCCGTCGGCGGCGAGCGCCCCGAGGCGGCCGTCGAACCGCTGCGACCATCGGTCGGCGAGCGTCGCCACCACACGGCCGGCCGCATCGTCGCCACGGGCCTGCGCGGCGATCTCCCGCAGGATCGCGGCGCCACGCACCGCGAAGGGTGGCGCCGTGCCGGCGGGCCGGTCGCCGAAGATCGGATCGGCCGTCGCGACGGCCTGGAGGCCGGCCGCGGGTGGGGCCGGCACGGGAGCGAGGCGACCGTCGATCGCCACGGCGCGGCTGATCGCGGCATCGGCCTGATCCTGCCGGTCGAGCGCCATGAGCACGAGCGACTGCCGCAGTTGGATGTCGGGCTGGTCCTGGGCGATCGCCGCGGCGCGGCGGTAGGCGTCGAGCGCCGCCGTCAGCCGCACCGGATCGCCATCCGCCGCCCGCAGATTCCGGTCGCCCACGGCCACGAGCCGCGCCGCCCGCAGCCGGGCGACGCCCGTGCTCGCCCGCACGACCGCGGTGCGGCCGCCCCCCTGCGGCGCCGCGGCGATCACCGGACGCGACGCGGTCGGCGCTCGTGCGGCCAGCGCCCCGGCATTCGCATTGGCCGTGGAAGCGCCGAGACCGAGAAAGGGGAACACTCCGGCCGGCCCGAACTGCGGCGCGAATCCCGAGGGCAGCACCGTGCCATAGGGATAGCCATACCAGCCGTAGCCGCCGGGCACCCACGTCGCCGGATAGCCCCAGCCGCCGTACACAGGATAGGGCACGAGTGCCCCGGAGAAGAACGTCGCGCCTCCGCCGACGGGCACGGAGAGCGAGACGGAGTCATAACCGCTCCACGTCGTCGCGCCATACCACGGCGCGCACCCCCAACCCCACGGCCTGCAGCCCCAGCCCCATCGCGGACCGCACCAGTTCCATCGCGGCGCACACCAGCCGCCCCAGCGTGGACCGCACCACCCGCCCCAGCCCCAGCGGGTGACCGCTGTGCTGTAGCCGGCGGCATAGCCGACGTTGCCGTAAGCGAACGTCGGGGCGACGTACGGACCGCGACACCAGAACCGGCCGGCCTGCGCCTCGACGGCGAAACCCGAGACGACGACAGCGACGACCATCGCGACCGAGAACCGCACCCTGCTCATGGCGGAAGCACTCCAGGACGCTCGAACCAGACACCTCTTTGGTTTTACCAGGGCGCGTTCCGGGATGGCTACGTTTCGGCACGCCGTCCCGACAACGCAGCCGGAGCGTCCGGTGGCGACCGGTGCCGGCGCTGCTGGCAAGGCTTTTCCGGCCGCGCCGCCGGGGTGGTACGCTCCCCGCTTTCCCTCCCTCTCCACCGCATGGCAATGTCCCGGTCAACCGGCCTCCAACTCGGGCTCGATCTCGGCCTGCCGCGGTCCGTTGCCGCCCGGCTCGCCGGCCTGCGCACGCCGGAGCGCATCCAAGACTTCGTCAACTCGATTCCGTGGAACCACGAACCCGACGGTCCCACGGCCCGCTCGGTCGTGGAGACGCTCCGGGCGGGCCGGGCGCATTGCGTCGAGGCCGCGTTCGTGGCGGGGTGCGCACTGTGGCTCGCCGGCGAGCCGCCGCTCCTGATGGACATGGGGGCCGCCCGTGGCGACGTGGATCACGTCGTCGCCCTCTTCCGCCGTGATGGCCACTGGGGCGCGATCTCGAAGAGCAACAGCCCGTTCCTGCGGTATCGCGACCCGATCCACCGCACCCTGCGGGAACTGGCGCTCTCGTTCTTCCCGCAGTACGTGAAACTCCGCCGCAAGACGCTCCGCACCTACTCCGTCGCCGTCGACCTGCGGCGACACGATGCCGCGACGTGGATCACGCACCCGGAGTTCTGCCACGAGATGGTGGACGCCCTCACCGGCTCCCGCCACTTCCCGATCCTGCCGCCCGGCATGAAGCACGCGTTACGGCCGATCGACGAAATCGAGGCTCGCAGCAACCTGATCAAGGACTATCCGTAGCGTCGGTCGCGCCGCAGGCATGGCTCTAACCTCCCGCCTGGCCGAGCAGCCGCCGCAGGGCCGTGAAGGCAACCTCGCCGAACTGCCGCGGCGGGATGCTCCAGAGCCGCGGGTTCGGCGTCTCGACGGCGACCGCTCCGGCGTAGCCGATCTCGCGCAGCCGCTGGATCAGGTCCTTGCAGGACGAGGCTCCCTCACCGGGCAGAATCCGGTCCGCGTCGGAAGCCATCTCCCGCGGCACGTCGGCGATGTCGGAGAGTTGCACGTGGGCCAGGTTCTCCCGCGACAAGAGCCAGAGGTCGAGCGGCTTGCTCGGGCCGACCGTCCAGTGGAACCAGTCGAGGCACACGCCGAGGGCCGGAGAGCCCACGTCCTCGACCAGCGCCACCGCCGACTGGAGGTTGTTGGGAAAGCTCGCCCGGGCGTCGAACTCGAGCGCCAGGCGGACGCCCGCGGTGGCCGCCCGCTTCGCCGCCTCGGCGAGGCTGGTCGTGAGCCGGCCGAGATCTTCCGGGCCGAGCGGACCGAACGCGTCACCGGCGACCACGAGCACGGGGATCGCGAGGTCGCGACACAGGGCCAACCGCTCGTCGAAGTGCCGCCAGTGCTCGCGGCGGGCGTCGCCCTGGCTCGTGAGCAGCCCGCCCTGAAACGACGCGGCGACCGCGGCGATGCCGTGCGACCCGAGCCTGTCGCGAAGGACCGCGACGTCGTGCTCCGCGAGGAACCCGTCGGCGTGGCCGAGCCAGAGGTCGATCGCGGCCACGTGACCGGCGGCATAGTCCTCCAGGATCGCCGCCAACGGCGTCTGGAGGCTCGAGACGGTGGCGAGGGCGGGAATCACCGCAGTTTGTCCCGCAGCATGGCCACGACCTCGTCGAGCGGCACACGCTGCTGGACCAGCGAGTCGCGGTCGCGGAGCGTGACGGTCTTGTCGGTGAGCGTCTGGCCGTCGATCGTCAGGCACCAGGGCGTGCCCGCCTCGTCCTGCCGGGCGTAGCGCCGGCCGACGGAGCCCTTCTCGTCGTACTGGCATGCCATGTGCGGCTTGAGGGCCCGGTAGAGATCGACCGCCACCTCCGGCATCCCGTCCTTCTTCACGAGCGGCAGGATCGCCGCCTTCACGGGGGCCAGCCGGGGGTGGAGTTTCATGACCGTGCGGCTCCGCGGCTTGCCGTCCTCGTCGGGGACCTCGTCCTCGTGGTAGGCGTCGCAGAGGAAGGCGAGCGTGGCCCGGTCCGCACCGGCCGAGGGTTCGATGACGTGCGGGACGTACCGCTCCCGGGTGATGTCGTCGAAGTAGGAGAGATCCTTGCCGCTCCCCTTGTGCCGCGGTTTTCCATCCGGGCCGGTCTCGAGCACCAGTTCCCCGTCCTTGCGGACGAGTTTGCCCTCCATGTGGCTGCGGAGATCGAAGTCGCCGCGGTGGGCGATGCCCTCGAGCTCGCCGAACTCGCCCGGTCCCAGGAACGGAAACGCGTACTCGATGTCGGCCGTGCCCACCGAGTAGTGCGAGAGTTCGTCGGCGGCGTGCTCGCGGAGCTGGAGCTTGCCCTCCGTGAGCCCGAGGTCGAGATACCACCGCCAGCGGCGGTCGCGCCAGAAGCGGTACCATTCCGCCGAGGCGGACGGCGGGCAGAAGAACTCGATCTCCATCTGCTCGAACTCGCGGGAGCGAAACGTGAAGTTCCGCGGCGTGATCTCGTTGCGGAAGCTCTTGCCCACCTGCGCGATCCCGAAGGGCACGCGGACCCGCGACGTGTCGAGCACGTTCTTGAAGTTCACGAAGATGCCCTGGGCCGTCTCCGGCCGGAGGAAGGCCCGGTCGTCGTCGTCGCCGGCCAGCGCCCCGATCCGCGTCTCGAACATGAGGTTGAACTCGCGCGGCTCGGTGAGCGTGCCCGGGGCGGCGGCGTCGGGGCCGAGCGTGTCGGCCAGCGTCGCCGAACCCGCCGCGATCGCCTGCTGGAGCGACTCCAGTCCCCCGCCCCACTCGATCTCGTCCACCTGCTTGGCCCGCAGGCCGAAGAACTTCTGGGCCCGGGCGACGGTCTCGGGCGCCGCCTCGTCGCCCGACGCGTCGGTCGTCACGAACACCTTCTTGCCCCGGTGGGCGGCCCAGCGGCCGTGCAGGTGGTCGTAGCGATAGCGCCGCTTCGACTCGCGGCAGTCGATCATCCAGTCGTGAAACAGGTCGAAGTGGCCGGAGCACTTCCAGACCTGCGGATGCATGATGATCGTGCAGTCGAGGCCGGTCATTTCGTAGGGCGAAGGGGCCCCCGTGAGCGTGGCCAGTTCGTCGTGGCCGGAGACCATGTCGTGCCACCAGGCGTCCTTGAGGTTGCGTTTCAGGGCGACGCCCAGGGGCCCGTAGTCCCAGAAGCCGTTCAGGCCGCCGTAGATCTCGCTCGACTGGAAGATGAAGCCGCGTCGCTTGGCGAGCGACACGATCTTGTCCATCCGCGACTGGTCGTTCGGGTTCTGCATGATGCTCTCGAAAAAGGTGCCAGCCACCAAATCTGGGCAGCCCGGGCAAGGCGATACCTTACCCAGATTTGGTGGCGGGCACCATTTCAGTCAGCCAGCCGCTGGCGGGGTCGAGCCGGGGCACGACGGCGGTCGTGTCGAGCGCCGCGCACGCCGGCAGGTCGGCCTCCATGCCCACGGCGACGAGGTTCGCGCCGCCAGGTGCGCGGCGGAACTCGGCGACGAGCGCGGCCTGCGGGTCGGCCGTCTGCACCGCCCGCCGGAAGGCATCGCGTGCGGCACGGGCGGACGCGTCGAGTTCGTCGGCCGGGGCGGCGCCGAGCGCCGCGTCGAGGATCGCACCGGCAGCGAGCACGTCTTCGGTCGTCACCGCGCCGTCGGTGCCAGCGCAGACGAGGTGGGCGTCGCCGACGCCCGCGGCGGTCGCCAGGCGTCGCACGGCGGACGCCACCGCCGAGCGGTTGACAATCGCCCCCACCACGAGTTCCCGCGCCGCATGGCAGGCGGCGAGGGCCGCGGTGCCGTTGGTGGTCGTGATTACGATCGCGCGGCCGGCCACCCGGTCGCGGCCATACTCGGCCGGCGAGTTGCCCAGATCGAACCCGTCGATCCGCACGCCGCCGCGTTCGCCCCCGAGCAACGCGTTCGGACCGAAGGCCGCAGCCAGGGCCCGCGCCTCGCCCACGTCGGCCACGGACCGGACGCGGGCCGCCCCGTTGGCGAGGGCCGTGATCATGGTCGTCGACGCCCGGAGAACGTCGATCACGACCGCGATCCCTCCCGCGACGGCCCCCTGCGGCATACGATGAAAGAGGTCGTGGCAGTGCCACCGCACGGCAGGATTCCCGGGAGTCAACGCGTGATCGCCGATTCGACCGCCACGATAGGCCAGCCGGCCGCCGCGCACAACGCGGTCGACAAGAGCGGTGCGAAGGTCCGCGGCATGTTCGCCGAGATCGCGCCCCGCTACGACCTCGTCAACCGGATGCTCTCCGGTGGGATCGACGTCTGGTGGCGGCACGTCACGGTCCGCCGGGCTCCGCCCCCGGCGGCCGGTGCGATCCTCGACGTCTGCACCGGCACGGGCGACCTGGCGTTGGCCTACGCCCGCGCGGCCGGGCCCGAGGTGCGGATCGTCGCCAGCGACTTCTGCCGCCCGATGCTCGACCACGGCATCGAGAAGGCCAGGAGGTCCGGAGCGAAGGTCGAGTGGATCGAGGCGGACGCCATGGCCCTGCCCTTCCCCGATGCGGCCTTCGATCTGGTGACGGTGGCCTTCGGCCTGCGAAACATCGCCGACACGGCCCAGGGACTCGCCGAGATGGCCCGCGTGCTCAAGTCGGGGGGCCGGCTGGCGATCCTCGAGTTTTCGCTGCCGACGAACCGGCTCATCCGCGGCTTCTATCTCTGGTACTTCCGCCGCGTGCTCCCGTTTCTGGGCAACGCCGTCGCCCGCAACCGTTCCGACGCGTACACGTATCTCAACCAGAGCGTCGAGGAGTTTCCGACCGGGGAGCGGCTGGCGGCCCTGATCGGTGCAGCCGGCTTCGACCGGGTGACGATGGTGCCGCTGACGTTCGGCATCGCCACGCTCTCGATCGCCACGCGGTCGGCCGGAAGGGCCACGTAACATGGCAGACCTGCCGCTCGTCGTGGCGATCACCGGTGCGTCGGGCGCCCCATACGGCATCCGCCTCGTGGAAGTGCTGCTCGCGGCCGGCCGCGAGATCCACCTCACGATCAGCCCCTCCGGGCAGGCGGTGTTCGCCACGGAGACCGACCGCCGGATCGACCTCGATCGCTTCGATCTCGCCACCCTGCTCGGCAAGCCCGCACCGGCCGCCGGCCGCTGCATCTACCACCACTACAAGAACCTGATGGCCCCGATCGCCAGCGGATCGTTTTTGACCGCGGCGATGGCGATCTGCCCGTGCAGCGGCAGCACGCTCGCTGCCGTGGCCCACTCGATGGGCGAAAACCTCGTCCATCGCGCGGCGGAGGTGCACCTCAAGGAGCGGCGAAAACTCGTCGTCGTGCCCCGCGAGACGCCGCTCTCCCTGCCGCAACTGAAGAACATGCAGGCCATCCACGAGGCGGGCGCCGTCGTGCTTCCGGCCGCTCCGGGCTTCTATCACGGCGCCGAGACCGTCGCCGACCTGGTGGACTTCGTCGTGGCGCGGATCTGCGACCAGTTGGGCGTAACGCATGCCCTCATGCGACGCTGGGGCGAGGCGACCTGATGGCGGCCGTCACCACCGGCGATGCCGCCCGACCGATGCCGGCCACGGCCCGCCTGCGAACCTACCTGGAACTGGTGCGGTTCAGCCACACGGTCTTCGCCCTGCCATTCGCGGTGATCGCCGCCCTGCTCGCCGCCCGGCGGGGCATCGATCCCGGGCTCACGGCCGGTGCCCTCGGCTGGCTCCGACCCGCCGCCGGCATCCTCGTCTGCATGGTCGCAGCCCGGACGGCCGCGATGGCGTTCAACCGGCTCGTGGACCGCACGATCGACGCGGCCAATCCGCGCACCGCCTCCCGCCACCTGCCGCGTGGCGACGTCGGCGTGGCCGAGGTGCTCGGCCTCGTGGTCGCCTCGTCCGCCGCGTTCATCGCCGCGACGCTGTTCTTCCTGCCCAACTGGCTGCCGCTGGTGCTTTCGGCGCCCGTGCTCGCCTGGCTTTTGGGCTACAGCTACGCCAAGCGGTTCACGGCCCTGGCCCACCTCTGGCTGGGCGCCGCCCTCGGGTTCGCACCGATCGCGGCCTGGATCGCGCTTCGCGGTCAGATCGTGCTCGCCGCTCCCGGCGACATCCTGCCCGCCGCGCTCCTCGGCGCCGCGGTCACGCTCTGGGTGGCCGGCTTCGACATCATCTATGCCTGCCAAGACGCTGCGTTCGACGCGGCCCACGGCCTGCGGAGCATCCCCGTCCGGCTCGGCGTGCCGCGGGCCTTGGCACTCGCCAAGTGGCTGCACGCCGCCACGCTCCTCGTGCTCGCGGCCCTGCCATCCGTCGTGCCAGAAATGGGATGGATCTACTGGGTCGCCTTGGCCGCGATTGCGGCCCTGCTCGTCTGGGAGCACGGCCTCGTGCGGCCCGACGATCTCTCCCGGGTCAATCAGGCGTTCTTCACGGCCAACGCCGCGATCGGCCTCGTGCTGTTGGCCGCGATCGCCGCCGACCTCTGGTTGTGACGAACGCCACAGGCCCGACCCAGCCGATCAGGCTGCCTGACGTCGCCGCCGCAACATCCGCCACGCGAGCCCGCCGGCACCGAGGCAGGCCAGGGCCACGGACGACGGCTCGGGCACCGCGGTGATCGCGGCACCCCCCAGATCGCGGAACCCCTTGCCGCCGTACAAAGTATTGAACTCGGCGATGGGCGCGCGGGCTCCGTTTTCAAGCGCCACCGTGTACCAATCCCCGGTCTCGTAGCTGTGGCCGTAAAGGACGCTGTAGTCGGTGTTGAACGAGAGCTGCAGGCCCAAGTCGTTGGTGATGCCAAGCGGAGCCGCCAATTCGCTGAAGGTGCCCGTCGGGTCACCAGTGATATCGACCGAATAGAACCGGCCGCGGGTCGTCGACGCGTACAGCATGCCGGTGTTGGCATTGATGGCAATATCACCGAACGTGTTGGTGTTCACGCCGTCGACACCGGGCAGATTCATCCCCGTGATGTCAAACGCCTGCATCGCGGAGATCGAAGGCACCGCGGTTGCACCGGTGCCCGAGTACGACAGGCTGATCTTGTTGAGCACGCTGGAGTTGAAGTCAAAAAACCAGATGGCGTTATTGTAATAGGCAGCATTGTTGGGGTTGAACGAGCCGGTCACGACTGGGGTCGGGCTGACTTCACCCACCGTGGTCCCGCTCTCACGCGACCAATATCGGAGTTTCTTCTCAGAGTCGATAAAGAACAGATCGTTGCGGACGGTGTCGTAGGCAAGTGAATTGGACGTCCCAGCTGGCTGCACGAGAGCGAGTGTCGACGTCTTGGCGATCGGATCGATCTCATAGATATCGTTGATGTCGTCGATGCCGTAGATGAAAGCGGGAGCCGGAGGGCCTGCCCATGCCGACGCGGCTGCGGCAGCCACCGCGAGCGCCGCGACAAGGCGGACGGCGGAGGCACGAACATCAACGAGCGAGACGCGACGGGTCATGGCATGGGTCCTGGGGAAACTGGGGATTCGGTTTTGGGCGGCGAAAACGGGTGCGGCGGAACTTTGCCCCGCGACCGGGGCGGAAACCGCACGCAGACGACCGTGAATCGATCAGGCCGGAAAACCGAGGAGCCGCGGAGAAACCGCACGCACTCGCTACTTCCACTGCCATGAGTCGCAGCACCGCCGGGAACCCGGCTGGCACCATCACGACGTCATCTGCACGCGGTCAGTAGCTGCTCCTTCGAACGAAACGTCACGCGAGTTTCTCGCCGACATCCGCACTGTATCAGGCCGCTTTTCCCGCGTCAACGACCCGGTCGTGGGTTTTTTTGCCGTATTCGGCGGCCAGGCCGGCGGCCAGGCCGCCGGCCATCGATTCCCAGCGTTCTCGACACCCAGGTCCAAACCCGGCCGCTGGAATCTCCCGGCACTCCGGGCTCCGCAATCGGGTGGCCAGGGCGGCCAGACTGTCGGTAAACGACCATCCGTGCTCGACGCACATCTGCCGGGCCTTCGTGCAGGCCGGCCAGCGGGGATCGCCGGCCAGCGGTTCAGCGAAGACCGCCGGCGTGCCCACATTGGCCGCGAACACGATCGGGTGCAGCCGCCCGAGGCTCACGACCAGCGCCGCGTCGGCGATCAGCCGCTGCATCCGCCGCGGATTCCACCAGTGGATTTCCCGGGTCAGCCCGGTCACCGGCCGCAGCCGATCGAGGAACCGCTCGTCCTCCGGGCAGAAGGGCAGCAGAACGACCTCGCCGTAGCGGTCGGCGAGCAGGCCGAGCACGGTGGCCAACTCTTCGCGATACCGGCTGGAGATCAATGCCTCCGGGAACTCCCGGATCGTCACCAGCACCGCGCCGGCGCGAGCGGCGCTGGAACCGCCGTCGGTCGCCAAGGCCATCGCCCAGTCAACGCCGTGGTGGCACGCGGGCACCAGCGTCGCCATCGTTCGCCAGGCGGCCGCCGAGCGCACCGACACGAAGTCGAACAGGCCCAGATAGGCCTGGAGCGCCGCTGCGGCGGCAGGCGTGGGCGCCGGCCGGGCGTCGATGCCGGTGAGAAACGCGGGCTTGTCGAGGCTCCGAGCGTGCACGACCTGGGCCGCGTTGAAGCCGTGCGGCAGCCCGCCGCCGCCGACGTGAATCCCGATCACATCGTCCTCGGCGAGGACGGCGAGGTTCGCCTGGTGCACGATCCGGCAGCGGTCGTAGGGATACCAGTTCCAAAAGCCGTCATAGGCCCCGCGCTCATCGACGCTGATCACGACGTCGTAATGCGGCGACAGCCATTCGTACTGGGTCTGCAGCAACGCCTCGTCGCCGCAGTTGCCGCGGCCGAAGAACCCGGACAGAACCACCTGCGGCTTTCCACCGGCACGCTGCATCGGACTCGCCTCCACGCGCCGGCCAGCCGGCCGGCGTCGGGAGAATGACCATTCGCTGCTCGACGGCACAGGCCAACCGGCTCATTTTGGCGTTGCCCCACTCGCCCCGGTCGGGCTACTTTCCCCGCCCCCTGCGGATCGCCCGCCCCGACGCGGCCCGCACGCGTAGCCCGATCGAGGATCGCCGCCGATGCGCGTCTTGCACCTGTCCACGTGGGACGTCCCCTGCGGCATCGCCACGTACTGCGGCAACCTCGTGCGGGCGCTCGACGCGTTGGACATCCGCAGCGATGTCTATCCGCTGCAGCCCCACCGCTGGCGAACCTACACCGCCGGCGACGTGGCCGAACTCCAGGCCGACATCGCGCGCCACGCCCTCCGCTACGACCTCGTGCACGTGCAGCATGAGCACGGTCTCTTCGGCCATGCCGTCAGCTACAAGGCGGCGGCCCGCAACTTTGGCGCGATCCTGCGAATCGTGCAGGACGCCGGCAGGCCGGCCGTGACGACCTTTCACACCGCGCCGCTGGGCGCGAGTCCGGCCACGGAGCGGTTCTCGCTCCATCAGACGGTGCGCAGCTGGGGCCGGCGCATCTCCTGGCGCAGGCACGTCAGCAGCCGCTTTCTGGCCCACCCGGAAGCCACGGCGGCCGTCGCGCACACGCCGGTCACGCGGCGGGCCCTGATCCGCCGCGGGATCCCGGCCGCGTCCGTGCATATCATCCCGCACGGCTGCCTGCCGCAACGGGATCTGCGGCTCGACCGCCTGTCGGCCAAGTCGCGGCTCGGCCTGCCACCGTCGACCGTGGTCCTGACGATGTTCGGGTTCGTCGGTGGCTACAAAGGCCACGACGTCGCCGTGCGGGCGTTGGCGAAACTGCCGGCCCGCTTTCACCTGGCGATCTGCGGCGGCGCCCACCCGGAATCCGACGATCGCGCACTGGCCAAGGTGATCCGGCTGGTTCGCAAACTCGGTCTCGAACAACGCGTCACCATCACGGGCTGGCTCTCGGAGGCGGAGGCGGCGACCCACTATGCCGCCACCGACATCTGCCTCGCCCCCTACATCGACGCCACCCTGTCAGCCTCGGGCGCGATCACGTGGGCACTCGCCTCGGGCAGGCCCACCATCGCCAGCAAAATCCCTGCCTTCCAGGAGATCTGTCGGGAGCAGCCCTGCCTCATGCTCACGTCGCCCGGCATGGTCGATGAAATCGTCTGGGCCGCGAGCAAACTCGCGGACGATCGGGCCCTCGCCGACGGCCTGGTGGCCGCGGCCGGCCGGTACATCGACACGCATTCCTGGGCGGCGACGGCCGCCGCGACCCATGATCTCTACGCCGGCCTGATCGCGGGCGAGGCACCCGCGGCCTCCGGCATCGGGCGCAGCCGAATCGTGACCCGGTCGGATTCCGACCGCACCGCCGACCGCCCAACCGTGTCGCGGCCCACCCGGGGCACCCCGTCCGGCCGTCGTGTGGCCGGCTGAATCCGCGGTTCCACGGCCGAAAAGCCGCGGCTTCGCCGCCTCCCGTTGCGAAACCGCCGCCCCTGCGGTTCTCCTGCGGGAGCCATACCGGCCCCGTCCGCAGGAGTTTTTCCATGATCCGTGCCGTCGCCCCGTCGCTCGATGCCATTCGCGAAAAGGTCGAGGCAGGTGGACGGCTCTCCGCCGCCGAGGCGGAGTCGCTATGGGACGAGCGGATTTCCGTCCACGAACTCGGCGAACTCGCGAACCTCGTCCGCGAGCGGAAGAACGGCAACCGCGGCTACTACAACATCAACACGCACCTCAACCCCACGAACGTCTGCGTCTACCGGTGCACGTTCTGCGCGTTCCGGGCCGACCTCCGTGAGGCCCGCGGCTACGTGATGAGCGACGAGCAGATTCTGGCCCGTGGCCGGGAAGCCGTCGATGCCGGCTCGACCGAGATGCACATCGTCGGCGGCCTGCACCACCAGAAGGACTACGACTGGTACCTGAACGTCGTCCGCCTCCTGCACGACGCCTACCCGACCCTGCACCTCAAGGCGTGGACGCCGGTCGAGATCAACTGGTTCGCGCATCTCACGAAGCGGAGCATCCGCGACATTCTCGTGGAGATGAAAGACGCCGGCCTCGGTAGCCTGCCCGGCGGCGGCGCCGAGATCTTCCACCCCGAAGTTCGTGACAAGATCTGCGAGCACAAGGCCGACACGGCGGAGTGGTTCGCGATCCACCGCACGGCCCACGAACTCGGGCTGCGGAGCAACGCCACGATGCTCTACGGCCACATCGAGAACGCCTTCCACCGCACCGACCACCTGTTGCGGCTGCGCGAACTGCAGGACGAGACGGGCGGTTTCCAGACGTTCATCCCCCTGGCCTTCCACCCCGAAAACACCCGCCTCGCCCACATCCCCAAGCCCTCGGCGGCCTTCAGCCTGCGGACGATGGCGATCAGCCGGCTCGTGCTCGACAACTTCGATCACATGAAGGCCTACTGGATCATGCTCGGGATCGGCACGGCCCAGGCGGCGCTGGCCTATGGCGCCGACGACATCGACGGCACCGTCCGCCACGAACTGATCTACCACGACGCCGGCGCCACGACGCCCGAGGTGCTCTCGGTGGAGGAGATCCGCCGCCTGATCCGCGAGGCAGGCCGCGAACCGGTGGAGCGCGACACGCTCTACCATCGCGTGGAGCGCGAGGGCACGGGCTGGCGGGCCGCCGAGCCGCTCCGGACAGGCTGACGTCGGCACGGAAACCATGGCCGCCAGCCTACTCCTGCTGCTCGACGACATCACGAGCGTGCTCGACGACGTCGCCACGCTCACGAAGGCGGCGGTCCACAAGACCGCCGGGGTCGTCGGTGACGATCTGGCCCTCAATGCCAAGCAGGTGTCGGGGATCGCCGCCGACCGCGAACTGCCCGTCGTCTGGGCCGTGGCCAAAGGGTCGCTGCTCAACAAACTGCTGCTCGTCCCCGCGGCACTCGCGTTGTCGGCCGTCGCGCAGTGGGCGATCACGCCGCTGCTGCTCGTGGGGGGCGCGTATCTCTGCTACGAGGGGGCTGAGAAGATCTGGCACGCGTGGACGCACCGCCACGGCCACGCCGCGGCGGCCGGCCGCGGGCTGTCGGAGCGCGAGCGGATCGCGGGTGCGATCCGCACCGACTTCATCCTCTCGGCGGAGATCATCGTCATCGCCCTGGGCGTCGCCTCATCCGCGTCGTTCGCCGTCCGTGCGGCGGTGCTGGCGGCCATCGGCCTGGGCATGACCGTCGGGGTCTACGGCCTCGTGGCCGCGATCGTGAAACTCGACGACCTCGGCCTGTGGCTGGCAGCGTCCCGTCGGCACAGCGGGCGAATGGCCGGGCGGGCGATCGTCGCGGCGGCCCCGTGGCTGATGCGCGGGCTGTCGATCGCCGGCACGCTCGCCATGTTCCTGGTGGGCGGCGGGATCGTCGTCCACGCCTGGCCCGCGGTCCACCACGCGATCCACGAAGCGCTTCACGCCCTCCCCGCCGCCGGGCTGCTCGGCGCCGTCACCGAAGCGACGGCCGGCCTCACCCTCGGGGGCCTCTTGCTCGCGGCCGTCACCGCCGTCCGCCGCATCCGGCACGCCTGACGCGACCCTTTTGGCCACGTTGGAAGAGGCCCACGTCCAACGTCGGCTCGGGCCCGCCCAGCCCCGTCGCCGGACGTTCGCGGATGTCATCATGACATCCGCTCTCTGCATGTCCGCTGCGCTCCGCCCTCCAGGCTGCGCTTGCTCCCATAGCCCGGCTCTCAGGGCATGGGCGGACCCGCGCACCGTCGACCGGGTCAACGGCAAGCCGCTTCAACCCACCTGGCCGAGGCCGAGCGTCGCGCCCCAGCGGTCGACGATCAGTTTCTTGAGCCGCTCGAGCGCCGGGTCGGCGAGTTCCGGGTCGCGTTCGAAGAGCGCCAGGGCGTCGGCCCGGGCCTCGGCCACCACCGATCCGTCGCGGAGCAGGTCGGCGAGATACAAGGGCGGTGTGCCACTCTGCCGCGTGCCCACCAGGTCTCCCGGCCCGCGGAGGGCGAGATCCCGCTCGGCGAGCGCGAAGCCGTCGGTGGTGGCCACGAAGGCGTCGATCCGGGGGTGGGGCTCGTCCTGGGCGGCGACGACGGCGCCGCAGATGCCCTGCGTCGCACCGCGGGCCACGCGACCGCGGAGCTGGTGCAGCTGGGCGAGGCCGAACGACTCGGCGTCGAGGATCGTCATGATCGTCGCCTGCGGCACGTCGATGCCCACCTCGATGACGCTCGTCGCCACGAGCACGTCGATCGCGCCCGCCCGGAAGGCCTCCATCACGGCAGCCTTGTCCTTGGCTTTCATCCGCCCGTGCACCAGACCGAGCCGGAACGCCTCCAGCGGGCCGTTGGCCAGCGACTCGTAGGCGCTGGAGATGCTCGCCAGATCCCGCTTCGACTCCTCCACGGCCGGCACGACCACGTAGCCGCGGCGGCCGGCGGCCAGTTTCTTGCAAAAGAACTCCCACCAGCGGTCGATTTCGCCGGGACCGACGCGGTAGGTGGCGACCGGCTGGCGGCCCGGGGGCTGCTCGTCGAGCACCGAGACGTCGAGATCGCCGTAGACGGCATGGGCGATCGTCCGCGGGATGGGCGTGGCGGTCATCACGAGCGTGTGCGGCTCGGCCTGGCCCTGCTGGAGCACCGCCCGCTGGAGCACGCCGAAGCGGTGCTGCTCGTCGATCACGACGAGGCCGAGGCTGCGGAACTTCGCCGTCCCGCAGACGAGCGCCTGCGTGCCGACGACGATCGCCGCCCGCCCGGAGGCGATCCGTTCGAGCACCTGTTCCCGCTGCCTCGCCGTCTGGCCGCCCACCAGCAGCTGCACCTCGGTGCCGGTGCCGGCCAGCATCCGCTCGAGCGTCGCGAAGTGCTGCCGGGCCAGCAGCTCCGTGGGCGCCATGATCGCCGCCTGATGCCGCAGCGGCTTGCCGTCTTCGGCCATCACCGGGCCCGCGCCCTCCGACGCGGCCACCGGCGTCGCGGCCGCGGCGAGCATCGCGTAGATCGCCACGGCCGTCTTCCCGCTGCCCACGTCCCCTTGGAGCAGCCGGTTCATCGGCTCCGCCCGCCCCAGATCGGCGGCGATCTCGCCGCACACCCGCCGCTGCGCCGGCGTGAACTCGAAGGGAAAGCGGGCGCGGATCCGGGCGTCGAGCCGGGCATCCACCGGCAGCGGCGGGGCGGTGCGCCGCACCTGCTGGTGGCGGCGATGCATCCGCAGCGCGAGCTGGAGCATGAACAGCTCCTGGTAGACGAACCGCCGCCGGGCGGCGTCGATCATCTCCCGGCTCGACGGCACGTGGATCTCGCGCAGCGCCCGCTCGATCGGCAGCAAGTCCTTGGCGGCCAGCATGTCGGGCGGAAACGCCTCGGGCACGATGCCGGCCGCGTGACCGAGCGCGGCCAGCACCGCCATCCGCACGTGCGTCTGCTGCACGCCTTCCGCGAGCGGATAGACGGCCAGCCAGTCGGAGGCGTGGGCCTCCTCGGTCTCGCCGAGCCAGCGGACGTCGGGGTGGGCGAACTCCCACGCCCCTCCCTTCTGCCGTGGCTGGCCCGCGACGACCACCCGCATGCCCTTCGCGAATCGCTTGGCCATGAACGGCATCCCGAACCATACGGCCCGCACGCTTCCATCGGCGGTGGCAACGCGGACCGAGAGCATGTGACGGCCCGAGAACAGCGTCTTGGCGGCAACGTCCACGACCTCGCCGGCGACCGACGCATGCTCGCCGGCCCGCAGGTCGGCAACGGCGTGCGCGCCGGAGAAGTCGCGGTAGTCCCGCGGAAAATGCATCACGGCGTCGCGCACCGTGACGAGCCCGAGCTTGGCGAGCTTCTCCGCCCGGGCCGTACCCACGCCCACGAGCCGCTCGAGCGGCGTCGCCAGGCTCGGCTCACGATCGGGGTGCGGTGCGGTCATTGCCGAATTTTAAGCGAGCTCCAAGGCCTTAACCAAACCGTGACGCCCATTGCACCGCTCTCGGTTTGCCACGCGCAAACGGCACAACAAGCCCCCGGCGGAAGCCGGGGGACTCCGGGACGAATGGGTTCCCGCGTGCCATGCGCTGCGGGTTTGAAGCAGGGCATCACAAACCTTCGTGCAGCATGGATAGCAGGGTGGTGTTCGTGACCGGTGTCCCCGGGTTTCCACCCGGGGCTTCGTGGGACGCGAGCGACCGATCCCCTGTTGAAACGGTCTGCAAAACACGATTCGCCGCTCAATTTCTCGAGGGGTGATGGGGATGGGCCACCCCGCCAACTACGCCCGTCCCTGCAGCCGCTTGTAGGCCATGACGGCCATTTGGTCGCAGGCCTCGTTCTCCGGGTGGCCCGAGTGGCCGGCAACGTGGGAAAAGCGGATCGTGTGGGCGGCGGCGAGCCGGTCGAGTTCCCGCCACAGGTCCTCGTTCTTGATCGGCACGAGGCGGCCCTTCTCCTTGCGCTTCCAGCCCTGCTGCTTCCAGCGCGGCAGCCACTCCGCCAGGCCCGTGCCCACGTACACGCTATCGGTCACGAGTTCGACCACCGTGGGCCGTTTGAGCTGCTTGAGGCCCTGCACCACCGCGGTCAACTCCATGCGGTTGTTGGTGGTCTCGGTCTCGGCGCCGGAGTCTTGCGTCTCGCGACCGCTGCCGGGATGACGGAGGATGAACGCCCAGCCGCCCGGACCGGGGTTGCCGCTGCAGGCCCCGTCGGTGAAGAGCACGACTTCTGCTCGAACGGAATCCGCGGGCATCCTGCCGCTCCCTGATCGTGAGGCCATGTCCCGTCAGCCCGCCACACGAGCCGGTGCGGCCGCCAGCGGCAGGCCGGCGGCCGCCTCGTCCGCACGCCCGAACCGCAGCGGCAGGTGGACGGTGAACCGGCTGCCGCGGCCGAGTTGGCTCTCCACGGCCACGTCCCCGCCGAGCAGCCGGCAGAGTTCGCGGACGATCGACAGCCCGAGGCCGGTGCCCGAGTACTCCCGGGTCATGGCGTCGTCACCCTGCTGGAAGACGCGTCCCTGGCGGAACTTCTCGAAGATCGCCTGCTGCTCCTCCTCCGCGATGCCGACGCCCGTGTCGAGGACCTCGAGCACGAAGTCGGCCGCCGGCTCGTCGCCCACCGCGTCGAGTCGGGCCACGACCTCCACCTGCCCGCCCTCGGGCGTGAACTTCACGGCGTTGGAGAGGAGGTTGGCCAGGATCTGCTGCACCTTGGCCTGGTCCTGCTCGACGGCGTCGAGCCCCGGCCCCACGTCGTACGACAGATCGATCCGCTTCCGCTCGGCCAGCGGCCGCACCATGTCGCACTGCGCGGAGACGACCGCCTCGAGCCGGAAGGCGGCGGGCCGGACGTCCATCTTACCCGCCTCGATCTTGGCGAGATCGAGGATGTCGTTGATCATCTCCAGCAGCATCCGCCCGGACGAGCGGATGTTCTCCACATAGCGGCGCTGCTTGTCGTCGAGCGAGTGGATCGAACCGAGGACGTCCGAGAACCCGATGATGCTGTTGAGCGGGGTTCGCAGCTCGTGGCTCATCGTCGCGAGGAAGTCTCCCTTGAGCCGGTTCATCTCGTAGAGGTTGAGGTTGGCCTGGGCCAGCTCGTCCACCTTGACGTCGAGCGTGGCGTTGGTCTTCCGCAGCTCCTCCTGGGAGTCGATCAGGCCGCGCAGCATGCGGTTGAAGGCCACGCCCAGCTCCTCGAACTCGTCGGCGGTATGAATCTCGGCCCGGGCCTGGACGTTTCCGCGGCGGATCTCGTCGCTCACGTCGCGGAGGTGCTCGAGCGGCTTGACGATCACGTACCGCACGATCGCGTAGGCGGCGAGCATGGCGAGGAACACGGTCATGATCGCCGTCGCCAGCAGGATGGCCCGGTTGAGGTTGATCGCCTCCTGCGTGGCCTTGTCCGGCATCACCACCTTCACGACCGCCATCAGATCGTTCTCGGCGAGCCGCTGCCCGCCCACCTCGGCCGCCGCCCCCACGACGCCACTGCGGGCCTCGTGGCATACGAGGCAGTTCTGCTTTGCGCGAATCGGCTGGTAGTAGTGGTATTCCGAGTTGTCCTCGGTGCGAAACTCCCGATATTCCCCGGCGTCGCCACCGAAACCCACCGCCCCGCCGGCGGCTGCCGCGGCGGCGGGGGGCGCCGGCCGCCCCCGGAAGTAGTCGAGCACGGCGAGGTCGAGCCGCTTGTAGGTGGCCCGCTCGGCCGCCGTGGCGTCGGGCCGCAGCAGTTGCGAGGAGTCGAAGGTGGGATTGCCCAGGTCGCTGGCGAGCCGCTTGATGAGGTCGGTGTACTTCTGCTCGGGCTCCAGCTTCTGCCAGTGGTACTGGAGCATGTAGGCGTCCACCAGCTGCCGGCCCGTGTTCCGCGTGGTCGCGTAGACGAGCTGCTCGGTA
>Ga0315900_10003725_pt1 | contig 22055 bp, 18 predicted proteins | sample LakEriMetagenome_FD_203521 | JGI IMG/M metagenome (GOLD analysis project Ga0315900, IMG submission 203521) | Freshwater fungal communities from buoy surface, Lake Erie, Ohio, United States - Buoy 12 MA114 | ecosystem: Environmental > Aquatic > Freshwater > Lake > Lake biofilm | place: USA: Lake... | reverse complement strand
CACTTCCGCCGGCGTCGGCCGTGGCATAGGGGGCGGGCGCGGCAAGCCGGCCGTCGGCCGCGAAGAGATAGACATGCGCTGGATCGAGCCAGATGCCGATCCCTGTTCCGGGCGGCATGTCGTGCACCCCGTGCACGAGCGCGACCCAGTCATCCCCCCCGTGGTCGAGGTGCAGGAACGTCTCGGCGCCGGTGATCTCGCTCACCCCGAGGGTGCAGCGGAATTCGACCGCGTCCGGCCCGTGGCGCTCGATCCCGAGATGGTTGGCGCGGAACCCTGCCAGATAGCGCCCGTCCGGGATCCGGGCCGCAGCGCCCCGCGCGGGGGCGTGGACATCAGCCCCGAGCGTCAGTCGGCCGCCCGCCTTGGTGCAGGCCACGAAATTCATCGGCGGGTCGGAGAAGACGCGCGCCGTCACGGTGTCGTGCGGGGCGCGATAGACCTCTGGCGTCGGGCCGAACTGCGTCACGCGCCCTTCCCACATCGTCGCGGTGTTGCCGCCGAGCAGGAGCGCCTCTTCGGGTTCGGTGGTGGCATAGACGAAGATCGCGCCCGAAGCTTCGAAGATGCGCGGGATCTCGACCCGGAGTTCCTCGCGCAGCTTGTAGTCGAGGTTGGCGAGCGGTTCATCAAGCAAGACAAGCCCCGCACCCTTGACGAGCGCGCGCGCCAGAGCGCAGCGCTGCTGCTGGCCACCCGAGAGTTCAAGCGGCTTGCGCCCGAGCATGGGCGTCAGGCGCAGCATCTCGGCCGTCTCGCGCACGCGGCGGTCGATCTCGGCCCCGTCGCGCCCGAGGATGCGCAACGGCGAGGCGATGTTCTCGTAGACGCTGAGGCCGGGGTAGTTGATGAACTGCTGATAGACCATCGCAACGCCGCGCTGCTGCACGGGCATCCCCGTCACGTCGTGGCCGTCCCACAGGATGCGGCCCGCATCCGGGCGATCAAGCCCCGCCATCAGCCGCATAAGGCTCGTCTTGCCCGACAGGGTCGGGCCGAGCAGCACGTTCATCGTGCCGCGGGCAAGGCGCAGGTCGGTCGGGTGGATGTGGACCCGCCCGCCGACCGATCGCGCGACCCCGTGAAGTTCGAGTGTCATGCGGCATGCTCCATCAGATCACCTCGCGAAGGGGCGCAGGCGCGAGGCACTCGGCCATTGCGGCATCTAGTGCGGCAATCTCGGACGCCGTCATCCGCAGGCCAAGCTTGCTGCGCCGCCAGACCACGTCCTCGGCGGTGCGAGCATATTCGCGTGTCATGAGCCAGCGCAACTCGGCCTCGGTCAGGGTGGCCCCGAAATCGCGGCCGAGATCGGCCGCGCTGCGCGCGCCTCCCACGACAAGCGCCGCCTCGGTGCCATAGGCACGGCAGAGCCTGCGCGCGTGGCTCTCGCCCAGCCACGGGTGGCTTGCGCGCAGCCGCGCCACGAGCGCGGCGAATCCGTCGTGCGGAAAATCGCCGCCCGGCAGGGGCACGCGTGCCGTCCACGGCCCCCTAAGGCCCGCGAAGTGGGGCTGAAGCTGCGCCATCGCGCTTTCGGCCAGCCGGCGATAGGTCGTGATCTTGCCGCCGAAGACATTGAGGAGCGGCGGCCCGTTCGCATCGCAGCGCAGCACATAGTCGCGTGTGGCCTGCGTGGCCGAACTCGCACCGTCGTCATAGAGCGGGCGCACGCCCGAATAGCTCCAGACCACATCCTCATGCGTCACGGGCCGCGCGAAATAGCGCGAGGCGAAGGCCAGCAGATAAGCCTCCTCCTCGGGCGTGCAGCGCGCCTCGGATGGGTCGCCCGTGTGGTCCTTGTCGGTGGTGCCGAGCAAGGTGAAATCGCCTTCATAGGGGATCGCGAAGATGATCCGCCCGTCCGGACCCTGGAAGAAATAGCAGCGGTCGTGATCATAGAGCTTGCGGGTGACGATGTGGCTGCCGCGCACGAGGCGGACGCGCTCGGGCGTGTTGATGCGCGCGACATTGCGGATCACGTCTCCGACCCAGGGCCCGGCAGCGTTGACAAGGACGCGCGCCCGATGCACCCGCCGCCCGCCCTCGCCATCGGTCACGATTTCCCAGTGATCGCCCGCGCGGGTGGCGGAGATCACGCGCGTGCGCACGAGGATGCGCGCGCCACGCGCCTCGGCGTCGCGGGCATTGAGGATCACGAGTCGCGAATCCTCGACCCAGCAGTCCGAGTACTCCCAGGCGGTGCGGAATTCGGGCCGCAGCGGAACCCCCGCCGGGTCGCGACCGAGATCGAGCGTGCGCGTCGGAGGCAGGATCTTGCGGCCCCCGAGCGTGTCGTAGAGGAAGAGCCCGAGCCGGATGAGCCACGCGGGCCGGCGGCCCTTCATCCAGGGCATCATCCGCGAGAGCAACCGCGAGGTCGGCGTGTCGCTGTCAAAGCGCATGTCGGGGTGCCAGGGCAGCACGAAGCGCATCGGCCATGAGATGTGCGGCATGGCGACCAGCAGCGTCTCGCGCTCTTCGAGGGCCTCGCGCACAAGGCGGAACTCGAAGAACTCGAGATAGCGCAGACCGCCGTGAAAGAGCTTGGTCGATGAGGACGAGGTGGCGTTGCCGAGGTCGCCCCGCTCGGCAAGCATGACCGACAGGCCCCGGCCCGACGCGTCGCGCGCGATCCCGCAGCCGTTGATGCCGCCGCCAATGATGAAGACATCGGCCATTCCCGGCCGTTCGCCCTGCGTCACGCCCGTCCTCCCGGGGTATCGAGGTCAAAGCATCACGGCCGCGCGCGGGGGTCAACCAGTTTTTTCGTTTCGGCGCGATTTGGTGGCAAAACGAATATCAAAACGGGAATTCGAACCCCGAACGCACCGCGATGCGCGGGATCCCGCGTGGCGTTTGCGCGATTGCGCGGAGCGTTCCGGCCAGACCGCGTCCGCCGGCCCTGCTCTGGCGCCGCAAGACCCGCAGTTGCCGACGCTCCGAGTGTTCAAATCCGATTCGTGACGTTGTCGCCGATCGCGCCACGTTCTGGCGCGCCGATGTCCGCGAGTGCCCATCGCACCCGCACCACGGCGCCCGGGGGCTGGTCAGGGTCGCTCTCGTTGGCGAAGTCAAGCTCGGCGCCGGCACGCTCGAGCAGGGTCTTCGCGATGAAGAGGCCAAGCCCCATCCCGCCCCGCTCGGGCGGGCGCGCGCCGTCCGTGTCCGTGCTGCCGCCGCTGCCGCGCAGGAACGGCTCGCCCAGGCGCGGCAACAGGTTTTGCGGATACCCGGGCCCGTCGTCGCGCACCACGACCAGCAGTCCCGTGGCGCTCCAGCTTCCCTCGATGCGCACGTCCGAACGCGCGTGATCGACCGCGTTCTGGATGAGATTGCGAAGACCGTGAATGATTTCGGGCCGCCGCGCGATCACCGGCTGGCGCGGGGCGCCGCCACCTTCGGGCGCGAGCGCGAATTCGATCCGCCGCCCGCGCGCGGCGTGGGGCTCGGCGGCCTCGCGCAGGACCTGTCCGAGCGGCGCATGGCGCAGGTGCAGATCATCCTTGCCGATCCGGCCCATGGAATGAAGGATGTCGCGGCAGCGGTCGGCCTGCTCGCCGATGAGGCGGATGTCGTCGTGCACCTCGGCCAGATCCTTGCGACCCGCGACTGCCCGGGCAAGTTCGCTGCTGACGAGCTTGATCGTCGCCAGGGGCGTGCCCAGTTCATGCGCGGTCGCCGCCACGACACCCGACAGGTCGGTCAACTTCTGCTCGCGCGCGAGCGCCATCTGGGTGGCGCTCAGCGCCCGCGCCACCCCGCGCAATTCGGTCGCGACACGGTGCGAATAGGCCGACAGGAACACGACGCCGAGCACGATCGACAGCCAGAAGCCGAGTTCGAAGAGTTGCGGCACCGCGAGGATCACGCCCGCGGTCGTCCGCAGCGGCAGATGCACGAAGGCCACGATGGTCACGAGGATGACCGTTACCACCCCAAGGATTACCGTGCTGCGCAGTCCGAGCGCCGAGGCTGCGACCGTCACCGGCCCCACGATGAGGAGCGCGAACGGGTTGTTGAGGCCCCCGGTGAGCGAAAGCACCAGCGCGAGTTGCGCAAGGTCAGAGATCAGCGTCAGGACGGCTTCGGCCTCGCTCAGCGCGCGGTTGTCGCGCCGGGTGGCGAGGATCGCGAGGTTCGCGAGCACCAGCAGCGCAACCGCCATCCCGCAGGCCGCGAGCGGCAGCGCGATGTCGAAGGCATAGGTGGCCACAAGGATGGTTGCGACCTGCGCGGCCGCCGCAACCCATCGCAACGCAGCAAGCGTGCGCGGGCGCACCCATGTGTTGCCGGCCTCGATCTCGGCCCCCGCCGCGCCTGTCATCGGCTCCCCTCCGGGTTGCGGTGGCCGGTCGGGATTGCTAGATCCGCCGCGACCGCTTGGCGCGATGCTGCCGCAAAGCCGCGCCGAAAGCGACCCCGCATTTGCGCTTCAGGGCCGCCATGACACGACTTTACGCCATCATCGCCACCGCTGCCGTTCTGGTTGGACTGGGCGCGAGCGCGTTGTGGGTTCTCTGGCCCCGACCCGAGGACCGTTTCGCCCAGTGCCGCGAAAGCGTCATCGCGGGCGGGGCAGGGGCCATCGGCGGGCCGTTCGCCCTAACGGGGCCGGACGGCGTGCGGCGCACGGATGCCGACATCATCACAAAGCCAACGCTGCTTTACTTCGGCTATGCCTTCTGCCCTGACGTCTGTCCGATGGACAACCAGCGCAATGCCGAGGCGGTCGACCTGCTCGTGACCGAGGGGCACGACGTGCAGCCCGTGTTCATCTCGGTCGATCCTGCCCGTGATACGCCCGAGGTGCTGGCCGATTTCGCCTCATGGGCGCATCCGCGCATGATCGCGCTGACCGGGACGGAAGAGGAGCTGCGCGAGGCCGCGCGCGCCTATCGCGTCTATTTCAAGGCGCAGGAGGTGGTCGATGACTTCTATCTCGTCGATCACACCACATTCACCTATCTCGTTTTGCCAGATCACGGATTTGTCGATTTCTTCCGACGTGAGGCCACGCCTGCCGAAGTGGCGGAACGCACGGCATGTTTTCTCGGCCTGCAATGAGTCTCGTGCGCGGATGCATTTGACCTGTGGCATCGTGACACCTATTTAGAACATCGTGAGCAACTCGTCGAAAGGCGCGGGCATGACGGAAACTGCGCTGCCGGACCTCGGGCCGGACCGATCCATCCTTCTGGTCGACGACGACGAGGCATTCCTCAAGCGCCTTGCAAAGGCCCTTGAGCGGCGCGGGTTCGAGCCCGAAATCGCCGAGACAGTGGCTGACGGAAAGGCCATCGCCGAACGGCGCGCGCCGGCCTATGCGGTCATCGACCTGCGGTTGCAGGACGGCAACGGCCTCGATGTCGTCGAGGTGCTGCACGCCCGCCGGCCCGATTGCCGCGCCATCGTGCTGACGGGGTATGGCGCCATCGCGACGGCGGTTGCGGCGGTGAAGATCGGCGCGGTCGATTACCTCTCGAAACCCGCCGATGCCGACGACATCACGCGCGCGCTGCTCGCGCAGGGGGATGGCGCGCTGCCGCCGCCGTCGGACAACCCGATGTCGGCCGACCGCGTGCGGTGGGAGCACATCCAGCGCGTCTATGAGCAATGCGACCGCAACGTGAGCGAGACGGCCCGCCGCCTCGGGATGCACCGCCGCACGCTGCAGCGCATCCTCGCCAAGCGCAGCCCGAAATAGGGTCAGCCGACGATCGTCGCCTCGGTCGCGGCGCGCAGTTCGGATTCCGTCACGCCCTCGGCCGTCTCGACGATCTTCAGCCCCCCCGGCACGACATCGAGCACGCCGAGGTTCGAGATGATGCGGTTCACAACCCCCTTGCCCGTGAGAGGCAGGGTGCAGCGCCGCAGCACCTTCGATTCGCCCGCCTTGTTCGTGTGGTCCATCACCACCACGACCCGGCCCACGCCCGCGACAAGGTCCATCGCCCCGCCCATGCCCTTGACCAGCTTGCCCGGGATCATCCAGTTCGCGAGGTCGCCCTCTTCCGAGACCTCCATCGCGCCGAGGATCGCCATCGCGATCTTGCCGCCCCGGATCATCCCGAACGAGGTCGCGCTGTCGAAATAGGCGGTCTGCGGCAGTTCGGTGATCGTCTGCTTGCCGGCGTTGATGAGGTCGGGGTCGACCTCGTCCTCGGTCGGGAAGGGCCCCATGCCGAGCATCCCGTTCTCGGATTGCAGCGTCACCGAGATGCCCTTGGGGATGTAGTTCGAGACAAGCGTCGGGATCCCGATCCCGAGGTTGACATACCAGCCGTCACGCAGTTCGAGCGCTGCGCGGGCGGCCATCTGGTTGCGGTCCCATGCCATGATGCGTCCCTCCCTCAGGCCGCCCGCGTGGTGCGGTTCTCGATGCGCTTCTCGTGCCGGCCCGCGATGATGCGGTGGACATAGATCCCCGGCAGGTGGATCGTGTCGGGGTCGAGGCTGCCCAGCGGCACGATCTCCTCGACCTCGGCCACACAGACCTTGCCGCAGCTTGCCGCGGGCGGGTTGAAGTTGCGCGCCGTCTTGCGAAAGACGAGGTTGCCCGAGGGGTCGGCCTTCCAGGCCTTGACGATCGAGAGGTCGGCGACGATCGCGCGTTCGAGGATGTAGGTGCGGCCGCCGAAATCCATGTGCTCCTTGCCCTCGGCGATGACGGTGCCGACGCCCGTCGCGGTATAAAAGCCCGGGATGCCCGCGCCGCCCGCCCGCATCCGCTCGGCGAGCGTGCCTTGCGGGTTGAACTCGAGCTCGAGCTCTCCGCTCAGATACTGGCGCATGAATTCCGCGTTCTCTCCGACATAGGAAGAGATCATCTTGCGCACCTGCCGCGTCGCGAGCAGGATGCCAAGCCCGAAGCCGTCGACGCCCGCGTTGTTCGAGGCGACCGTCAGATCCTTGGTGCCCGCGTCGCGGATGGCCGCGATCAGAAGCTCGGGGATGCCGCAGAGCCCGAAGCCCCCCGAGGCGATCGTCATGCCATCGAACAGCAGCCCCTCGAGCGCGGCCGCCGCGTCGGGATAGACCTTCTTCATGCCCTTATCCTCCGCTCGGAAACGTCGCCCCTATGGCGCGCGGGCGCGGCGCTGTCAATTCGCTGCGCCTGCGAAGGGCTCAGTCCTCTATCAGCGGATCCGACCCGGCGGCCGTGGTCTTGCGCGGCTTGGCGGCAGCCTTGGGCTTCGGCGCGGCCTTCGCAGTCGCGGCCGCCTTGGCCTTGGCGGGGGCCTTCGGCTTTGCGGCGGCCTTGGGTTTTGCGGCGGCCTTGGACTTCGGCGCGGCCTTGGGCTTGGCCGCCCCAGCCGCTTTCGTCCGCCCCTTGCCGGCGCCCTTGCCCGCCTTGGCGGCGATCAGCGCCAGCGCCTCGTCGAGCGCGATCGCCTCGGGGGCGGTGTCCTTGGGCAGCGTCGCGTTGACCTTGCCCCATTTCACATAGGGGCCATAGCGCCCCGCCATCACCTGCACCGCGCCGCCCTCGGGGTGGGGGCCGAGATCGCGCAGGGGCGCGGCCGATGCCCCGCCGCGCGGGCCACGCGCGGCCTTCTGCGCCAGCACCTCGATCGCGCGGTTCATCCCGATCGTGAACACTTCCTCGGCGTCGGGGATGTTGGCGTAGACCGCGCCGTGCTTCACATAGGGGCCGAAGCGGCCGATCCCGGCCTCGATCGGCGTGCCGTCCTCGGGGTGCGGCCCGACAAGTCGCGGCAGCGCGAGGAGGGCGAGCGCGCGCTCGAGCGTGACCGAGGCCGGCGTCCAGCCCTTGGGCAGGCTCGCGCGCGGGGGCTTGGGCACCTCGGCGCTCGCCTCGCCCTTTTGCACATAGGGGCCGAAGCGGCCGGCGCGCAGCGTCACCGGCTGGCCGTCGTCGTGGCCCAGAAGCCGCTCATCCCCCGCCGCACCGTCGCCCGAGGGGGGCGAGAGGGGGCGGGTGAAGCGGCATTCGGGATAGCCCGAGCAGCCGATGAAGGCGCTGCCCGACCGCGCCGTGCGCAGCGACAGCCGCCCCGCCCCGCAGGAGGGGCAGGCGCGCGGGTCGCCGCCATCGGCGCGCGGCGGATAGAGATGGGGGGCGAGCACCTCGTCGATGGTCGTGAGGACCTCGCCGATGCGCAACTCCGACGTCTCGCCGACCGCGGCCGAGAAATCGCGCCAGAACCGCGCGAGCACGTCGCGATAGCCCCGCGTGCCGGCCGAGACGTCGTCGAGCTCGCCCTCGAGGTCGGCGGTGAAGTCGTATTCGACATAGCGGCGGAAGTAGTTGGCGAGGAACGCCGTCACCAGCCGCCCCTTGTCCTCGGGGATGAGGCGGTTCTTCTCCTTGCGGACATAGTCGCGCTCAACCAGCGTCGAGAGGATCGAGGCATAGGTCGAGGGGCGCCCGATCCCGAGTTCCTCCATCCGCTTGACGAGGGTTGCCTCGGTATAGCGGGGCGGGGGTTCGGTGAAGTGCTGCTCGGGCGTCACGGCGCGCCGCTCGATGCTCTCGCCCGCCGTCATCTGCGGCAGCCGCGCGGCGTCCTCGTCGCCCTCGTCGTCGCGCCCTTCCTCGTAGAGCTTGAGGAAGCCGTCAAACAGCACGACCTGCCCCGAGGCGCGCAAGCCCACCTCGCCGTCGGTGCTGAGGATCTCGGCCGTGGTGCGCTCGAGCCGCGCGGCCTGCATCTGGCTGGCGATGCTGCGCTGCCAGATCAGCTCATAGAGGCGGCGCTGGTCGGCGTCGGCGATGCGCAGCCGGTCGGGGGCGGCCTGCATGTCGGTCGGGCGGATGCACTCATGCGCTTCCTGCGCGTTCTTGGCCTTGTTCTTGTAGATGCGGGGGGCGTCGGGGACATAGGCGGCGCCGAAGCGGCGCCCGATCTCGGCGCGGGCGGCCGTGATGGCCTCGGGCGCCATGTCGATGCCGTCGGTGCGCATGTAGGTGATGTGGCCGGCCTCATAGAGGCGCTGGGCGGCCGACATGCAGGCCTTGGCGCCCATGCCGAACTTGCGGCTCGCCTCCTGCTGGAGCGTCGAGGTCATGAAGGGGGGCGCGGGGTAGCGCGCGACGGGCTTGGCCTCGACCGCATCGACCCGGAAGGCGCGCGAGGTGATGGCGGCGACCGCCATCTCGGCCGCGGTCGCGTCCGCGATGTCGAACTTGCGCAGCACCTTGCCGGCGAGGCGGGCAAGCCGCGCGGTGAAGGTCTGGCCGCGCGGCGTGGCCATCAGCGCGCCCACGGTCCAGTATTCGCGCGCCCGGAAGGCCTCGATCTCCATCTCGCGCTCGACCACGAGGCGTAGGCAGACCGACTGCACGCGGCCGGCCGATTTCGCGCCGGGCAGCTTGCGCCAGAGCACGGGCGATAGGGTGAAGCCCACGAGATAATCGAGCGCGCGGCGCGCCAGATAGGCATCGACCAGCGCCGCGTCGATCTCGCGCGGGTGCGCCATCGCCTCCGTGATCGCGGATTTCGTGATCGCGTTGAAGGCCACCCGCTCGACCTTCTTGCCGCCCTTAAGCGACGGGGCGAGGGCCTCGCGCAGGTGCCAGCTGATCGCCTCGCCCTCGCGGTCGGGGTCGGTGGCGAGGATGAGGTGGTCGTCGGACTTGAGCGCCTCGGCGATGGCGCGGACATGCTTGCGGCTGTCGGGGTCGACCTCCCACTGCATCGCGAAATCCGAATCGGGATCGACCGAGCCGTCCTTGGCAGGCAGGTCGCGGACATGGCCGTAGGAGGCGAGGACCGTATAGTCGGGCCCGAGATACTTGTTGATCGTCTTTGCCTTGGCGGGCGATTCGACGACGACGACGGGCATCGGGGATCCTTTCGCGGCCGGAACGGCAAGGCCGCCGAACATTGGTCGGCATCGGCAGATTGTCAATCGGCGCGATCGGCCTTCGATCATCTACGAAAATGATGAGATGATGCAGATTAACGATTTTACATATGAATGGCCGGATGCAAGGTTAGGAAAATCTGCCACCCACCCGCGCATCCCCGGGAGGCCGCCCTGACCGAACCCGCCCCCTTCCCCGACCCCGAGATGGGCGAGCCCTTCCTGCTCACGCCCGGGCCGCTGACGACCGCGGCCTCGGTCAAGCGCGCGATGCTGCGCGACTGGGGGTCGTGGGATGGCGACTTCCGCGCCATGACGGCGCGGTTGCGCGCGGGCATCCTCGGGCTGATCGGCGCGGGGGCGGAGGCCTATGACTGCGTGCCGATGCAGGGGTCGGGCAGCTATCTGGTCGAGGCGATGATCGGCAGTTTCGTGCCCCCCGCCGGCAGGGGCGGCGGCAAGGTGCTCGTGCTCGCCAACGGCGCCTATGGCCTGCGCGCGGCCGAGACCTGCCGGGTGCTCGGCCGTCCCTACACCCTGATCGACAAGGGCGACTATCTGCCCCCCCGCGGCCCCGAGGTGGCGGCCGCGCTTGCCGCCGACCCCGCGATCACCCATGTCCTCGCGATCCATTGCGAGACCTCCTCGGGCATCCTCAACCCGCTTGCCGAGATCGCGGCCGCGACCGCCGCTGCGGGGCGGCGGCTCCTGATCGATTCGATGTCGGCCTTCGGGGCGGTGCCGCTCGAATGCGGGCAGATCGCCTTCGAGGCGATGGTCTCCTCGGCCAACAAGTGCATCGAGGGGGTGCCGGGCTTCGGCTTCGTCGTGGCGCGCAAGGATGCGCTGGCGGCGGCGGCGGGCAACAGCCATTCGCTCGCGCTCGATGTGCAGGCGCAATGGGCGGCGATGAACCGCACGGGGCAGTGGCGCTTCACCCCGCCCACCCATGCGGTCGCGGCGTTCCTCGAGGCGCTCGATCTGCACGCGGCCGAGGGCGGGGTGGCGGGGCGCGGCGCGCGCTACGGGCGCAACCGCGACACGCTGGTGGCGGGGATGCGCGCGCTCGGCTTCGAGACGCTGCTCGAGGATCGCTGGCTCTCGCCCATCATCGTGACGTTCTTCACCCCCGCCGATCCCGCCTTCGATTTCGCCCGTTTCTACGAGCTGATGAAGGCGCGCGGCTTCATCATCTATCCGGGCAAGCTCACGGTGGTCGACAGCTTCCGTATGGGCTGCATCGGCGCGCTCGATCACCGCGTCATGGCGCGCGCCGTGGCCGCCGCGGGGGATGCGCTGCGCGACATGGGCGTGGCCTCGGCCGCCCCGCCGGCCGCAGCGCGCGCCGCCCGCACCGCCATCGCGCCCTGACGCCCCAGCCCCTGACGCCCCAGCCGAGGACCGCCCATGCCTGCCCATCCCGACGTCACCGTGAACGGCCGCGCCTATCCCTGGCCGCGGGTGCCCGCCGTCGTGATCTGCCTCGACGGCTGCGAGCCCGCCTATCTCGAGATCGCGATGGCGCGCGGCCTGATGCCCACGCTCGCGGCGATGCGCGCGCGCGGCACCTTTCGCACCGCGCATTCGGTCATCCCTTCCTTCACCAACCCCAACAACCTCTCGATCGCGACGGGCCGCCCGCCCGCGGTGCACGGGATCTGCGGCAACTACCTCTATGAACCCGAGACCGGGCAGGAGGTGATGATGAACGATGTCCGCTTCCTGCGCGCGCCGACGATCTTTTCGGCCTTTCACGCGGCAGGCGCGCGCGTCGCGGTGCTGACGGCCAAGGACAAGCTGCGCGCGCTTCTGGGCGCGGGGCTTTCGTTCGAGGACGGCCGCGCGGTCTGCCTTTCGTCCGAGCGCGCCGATCAGACGACGGCGAGCGCGAACGGGATCGCGGATGCGAGCCGCTGGCTCGGCCGCCCGGTGCCACCCGTCTATTCGGCGGAGCTGTCGGAATTCGTCCTTGCCGCCGGGGTGAAGCTTCTGGCCGAGTGGCGCCCCGACCTCATGTATCTCTCGACCACCGACTACATCCAGCACAAGCACGCGCCGGGCGACCCGGTGGCGGATGCCTTCTGCGCGATGGTGGACGGCTATCTGGCTGAGCTTGACGCGATGGGCGCGGCCGTCGTGCTGACGGCCGACCACGGGATGAAGCCCAAGCACCACCCCGACGGCACGCCCGCCGTCCTCTATGCACAGGATCTGCTCGACGGCTGGCTGGGGGCGGGTGCGGCGCGGGTGATCCTGCCCATCACCGACCCCTATGTGGTCCACCACGGCGCGCTCGGCTCCTTCGCGACGGCCTATCTGCCCGAGGGCGCCGACCGCGCCGCGATCCTCGCCCGGCTTCTGGCCGAACCCGGGATCGAGGTCGCGATCGGCCGCGAAGAGGCCGCCGCCCGCTTCGAGCTGCCCACCGACCGGATCGGCGACATCGTGCTGACCTCGACCGGGGGGATGACGATCGGCACCTCGGCGCACCGCCACGACCTCGCCGCGCTGACCGAGCCGCTGCGCTCGCACGGGGGGCTGACCGAGCAGGCGGTGCCCTTCATCCTCAACCGCCGGCTCGATCTGCCGGATGCACCCGCCTTGCGCAACTTCGACGCCTTCCTCTACGCCACCACCGCCGCCGCGCTCTGAGGTCCGCCATGCCCAGCCCCCCGATCGAACCCCGCCACGAGGCGATGCGCATCGCCGGCCGCAAGGTGGATCTGCCCGAGCGCATCCCCGTGCGCTACCCCTTCACCGGCGAGGTCGTGGGCTCGGTGCCCGCCGGCCGGGCCGAGCACGCGGCCGAGGCCTTCGCCATCGCGCGCGCCTACACCCCGCGCCTGACGCGGTTTCAGCGCCAGCAGATCCTCTTTGCCACCGCCCGCATCATCGCCGAGCGCAAGGCCGAGCTTGCGCCCATCATCACGGCCGAGCTCGGCATCTCGCTCGCCGACAGCCTCTATGAATGCGGGCGGGCCTATGATGTCTATTCGCTCGCGGGCCAGCTCTGCATCCACGACGACGGCGAGATCTTCTCGTGCGACCTCACCCCGCACGGCAAGGCGCGCAAGATCTTCACGACGCGCGAGCCGTTGCGCGCGATCTCTGCCATCACGCCGTTCAACCACCCGCTCAACATGGTCAGCCACAAGATCGCGCCGGCGATCGCGACGAACAACTGCATCGTCGTCAAGCCGACCGACCTCACGCCCCTGACCGCGATCTGGCTGGCCGATGCGCTCTATGAGGCGGGGCTGCCGCCCGAGATGCTCTCGGTCGTGACCGGCTGGCCGGCCGAGATCGGCGAGGAGATGGTCACCAACCCCGACTTCGACCTCATCACCTTCACGGGCGGGGTGCCGGTCGGCAAGATGATCGCGGCCAAGGCCGTCTACAAGCGGCAGGTCCTCGAACTGGGCGGCAACGACCCGCTGATCGTGTGCAGCGACCTCTCGGACGCCGACCTCGCGCGCGCGGCCGATCTGGCGGTGGCGGGGGCCACCAAGAACTCGGGCCAGCGCTGCACCGCCGTCAAGCGCATCCTCGTGCAGGAGAGCGTCGCCGACCGCTTCGTGCCGATGGTGCTCGAACGCGCCCGGGCGCTGCGCTTCGGCGACCCGATGGACCCCGCGACCGAACTGGGCTGCGTCATCAGCGCGCGCGCCGCCGAGACCTTCGAGGCCCGCGTCCTCGAGGCCGAGGCGATGGGCGCGCGCATCCTTCACCACCCGCCCCGGCGCGGCGCGCTATTGCCGCCGATCGTGGTCGATCACGTCCCGCCCGGCTCCGCGCTCGTGATGGAGGAAACCTTCGGCCCCGTCGTGCCCGTGATCCGCGTCCCCGACGACGATGCCGCGACGATGGAGATCTCGAACGGCACGCCGTTTGGCCTCTCGGCCGGGGTCTGCACCAACGACTGGGGGCGCATCCAGGCCTATATCCGCGGCCTCGTCGTCGGCACGGTGAACATCTGGGAGGTCCCGGGATATCGGATCGAGATGTCGCCCTTCGGCGGCATCAAGGATAGCGGCAACGGCTACAAGGAAGGCGTCATCGAGGCGATGAAGAGCTTCACGAACGTCAAGACCTTCTCGCTGCCCTGGGGTTAAGGGCGCGATCAGCGCTCGCGCCTTCCGCCCGGGGGCACGCGTTGCGGCTCCTCCAGCCTGTCGTTTGACCGGGATCATTCGCGAATCCTCCGAAGCCATGGATGGATCGCGCAGGGCTTCCGGCTGCGGTCGCTGCCAAGACAGTCCCGAGGAGGTCGGTGATCAGCGTGCAGCGCCCATCGCGGTCCCTCTCCATAGTGCCTCAGGCCAGGGGCGCGCCCCCAACCCCGCCCTCACCCCATGCCCTGACCGCCACCGCGTGCCTCGAGGCGCTCGGATCGTCTGAGAGCGGGCTCGATCGGGCAGAGGCCGCGCGCAGGCTCTTGCTGTATGGCCCGAACCGCCTGCCCGATACCGCCGTGCGCGGGCCGTTCTCGCGATTCCTGAATCAGTTCGACAGCGTGATGATCCGCATCCTGCTCGGCGCCGCGCTGATCACGGCCCTCATGCAAAGCTGGATCGACACGGGCGTCATCCTCGCGGTCGTGATCGCGAACGCGGTGATCGGCTTCATCCACGAAGGCAGGGCGGAGGCTGCGATGGCAGACATCCGGCGGCTGCTGGCCCCGAGGTCTGCCGTGCTGCGCGACGGGCGGCGCATCGCGATCGCGGCTGCCGAGATCGTTGCCGGCGATGTCGTTGTGCTCGAGGCCGGCGACAGGGTGCCTGCCGACCTGCGCCTGCTCGAAGCGCGCCAGCTTGCAGTCGACGAATCGATGCTGACGGGCGAGTCCGTGCCCGCCATCAAGGATCCTGCCCCGGTTGCCGCTGATGCGCCCCTTGGAGACCGCGCGCCGATGCTGTGGTCCGGAACCATGATCGTGCGCGGCACCGCCCGAGGCGTCGTGGTTGCGACGGGCCTCGCGACGGAACTCGGCCGCATCGGCGGGCTTGTGGAGCGCACAACCCGCCTGCGGACGCCCCTCGTCTCGCAGATGGATGGCATGGCGCAGCGGCTGTCGCTCATCATCGTGATCGGCGCCGCACTGCTGCTTGTCTGGGGCCATGTCGTCGGCGGGCGCGATGGGCGTGAACTGTTCATGGCGGTCGTGGGCCTTGCGGTGGCCGCAATCCCCGAAGGTCTTCCGGCCGTGATGACGATCACGCTCGCGCTCGGGGTTCAGGCGATGGCGCGGCGCAACGCCATCGTCCGCCGCCTGCCCGCGATCGAGGCCATCGGCGCAGTCTCGGTCATTTGCACCGACAAGACCGGCACGCTGACGCGCTCCGAGATGGTCGTCACCGCCGCCGAGACCCCCGCCGGCAGCTTCGGGATCGGCGGGGTGGGCTATGCGCCCGAGGGCGCGATAACGCCCGCGGGCGATCTTGCCGAGATCGGCCGCGCGGCGGCGCTGTGCAACGATGCCGTCCTGCGCCCAGAGGGTGCCGGCTGGGCGGTCGAGGGCGACCCGATGGAGGGCGCGCTGCTCGCCTTCGCGGGCAAGGTCGGGGCGATGCCCGAGGCGCGGCGCCTCGATGCGATTCCCTTCGACAGCCAGCACCGCTTCATGGCCGTCCTGACCGAGGACACACGAGGACGGCAGATCCATGTCAAGGGCGCCCCCGAGCGCGTCCTTGCCATGTGTCGCGGGATCGACCGCCATCACTGGCACGCCCGCGCCGATGCGCTGGCGCAGCGCGGGCTGCGAGTGCTTGCCTTCGCGGGCTGCACCACGGCCGATGGGCGCATCGACGCCCACGAGATTGCGCACGGGCTCGACCTGATCGGGATCGTGGGCCTCATCGACCCGCCCCGCCCTGAGGCGGTCGCCGCCGTCGCCGAATGTCTGCGCGCGGGAATTGCGGTGAAGATGATCACCGGGGATCACGCCGGGACGGCCGCAGCGATCGCGCGCGAGATCGGCTTGCGCAACCCGGCCCGCGTCCTGACGGGCGCGGAGATGGATCGGCTCGACGATGCGGCGCTCGCGCTCGAGGTTGCAAGCGTCGATGTCTTTGCGCGCACCAGTCCCGAGCACAAGCTGCGCCTCGTGCATGCGCTCCAATCTTGCGGGTCGTCGGTTGCTATGACGGGTGACGGGGTGAACGACGCGCCGGCGCTGCGGCGCGCGGATGCCGGCATCGCGATGGGGTGCAAGGGTACCGAGGCCGCGAAGCAGGCCGCCGACCTCGTGCTGGCAGATGACAATTTCGTCACGATCGCCGCGGCGGTACGAGAAGGACGCAGGGTGCATGACAATCTGCGCAAGGTGATCGGATTCGAACTGCCGACCAATGCGGGCGAGGCGATCGTCGTCGTCCTTGCGCTGATCTTCGGGCTGCACCTGCCGATCACCCCGGTACAGATCCTGTGGGTAAACCTCATCACCGGCATCACGCTCGGCCTTGCGCTTGCCTTCGAGCCCGCCGAACCCGGCATCATGGATCGCCCGCCACGGCGGCGTGATGCGCCGATCCTGCCCGGGGCGCTGATCTGGCATGTCATTCTAGTCGCTGCGCTCTTCGCCGTGATCGTCTTCGCAGTCTTCGGCCTCGCGGTCGGGCGCGGCCATTCCATCGCCCTCGCGCAGACGATGGCGATGAACACGCTGGTCGTGCTCGAGATCTTCCATCTGTGCTTCATCCGCACGATCAACGGCCGATCCCGGGGGTGGGGGGCACCGCTCGGCACGCCGGTGATCCGCTCGGTCATCGTCCTCGTCGCCGGCGCGCAGCTCGCGCTCACCTATCTGCCGTGGTTGCAACCGATCCTCGGCACCGAGCCCATCCCCCTCGTCGAAGGGCTCGTGATCCTTTCTGCGGGCGTTGCGTTCGTGATCATGCTCGACCTCGAGCGGCGGCTGCGCGGCGGTGGCTGAGCGATCAGCCCGCCACTGCCGCCGGATCCATCCAGAAGGGTTCGAAGATGTTGCCGTCGGGATCGGCGATGGTGCGCTGGTACATGAATCCATGATCCGCCGCTGGCTTGGGCTCTGTCCCGCCAAGCATGAGGGCCGCAGCAACAAAGGCATCGACCTCGTCGCGGCTCTGGCGCGAGAGGGCGATCAGTGCCCCGGTTGTCGTCCGCGGATCGGCAACCGGGCGGGGTGCGAACCCCGCGAAGAAATCGCGCCGCAGCGTCATGATGTAGATCGTCTCGGAGACGACGACGCAATTGGCGTTCTCGTCCGAGAACTGCGGGTTGATGGTGAAACCCACCCCTTCGTAGAAGGCCCGCGCCCGCGCGACATCGCTGACGGGCAGGTTGACGAAGATCATCTGCGGCATGGCTTTCCCTCTGTAACAGCCCTCAGGCGACGCGGAGCGCGCGCGGATCGACGGCCAGCATGTAGCCGCGCTTGGGCACCGTGCGGATCAGCAACTCGCCCACAAGCTGGTTGCCGAGCGCATCGCGCAGCCGCTTGATGCGCGTGGCGCCCGCGGCTTCGTCGCAATCGGCCGCGGTTCGGCCCGAGATCACGGCCTCGATTTCGGCCCCGCTCAGAACCTCGTCGTCGAGTCGCGCCTCGACCAGAACGGCGAGCGTCTCCAGCGCGGCACCCGTCAGCGGCAGTGCCAGATCGTTGAGATAGACGCAGCGTTCATCCCGGCTCACGGTCAGCGAGACAACCTGCATTCCGCTGCGCTCGATTGCGCCGAGGCGCGCGCGCAACCCGAGGATCGCGATCACGAGCGCCGCCGCTGCCACGAGCAGCGCCGCCGCCACCACGAACAGCACGAAGATGACCATCCGGTATGAAACCAGCACCTCGGCGAAGGCCGTTCCGGACTGTGCGAGGATCTCGAGCGCGCGCACCTCTCCCGGTGCGGTCATTTCGGAGCTTTCGACGAAGATGCGCTCAACCCGCTCATTGAAGAGGTTGGCGTCAGGGAGCGCGGCAAAGAGCATGACTGCCGCAAGGCCGAGGATTGCCACCACGGCCCCGAGGCCGAGCACGACCACCCGACCTGCGCGGCGGGCAGCCTCAGTAACGGAGGAAATATTCCCCGGCATCGCCCCTCCGCGCCTCAAGCCCCTCGGACCCGAACAGACCGAGCACAGACAGCAAGATCCACCCGTCCGGCGCGATCCGTTCCGATACGGCAGCAGCCGGATCGGTTCCGCCCGTGCAGGCCGCCTCGGGCAGTTCGATCACGCCGTAATGCAGCCGCAGCGGTTCGTCCTGCTTGGCCTTGTAGTCGGCATAGCACGCCGCGCTGGCCTGCCCCGCCAGCAGCAGCCCAACCAGAACCGCGATTCCGCCAAGCCCACGCACACCCATGGCACCCTCCGCCGGACAACATCGACCGACCATGGTTCCAGACGCAGTGATAGGCGATTTCATCCAGCTTCGCGAGGGTTGTTATCGCCTATCATCGCCGCGCTATTGCATTGCCCGGCCGGGTGCGACCAAGGAGGGACATCGCCGACCCGCACCACGACGGTGCGCCCGGCCCGCAACACGAATCGCACCAAGGAGCAGCCCATGACCGCGATCCGAAACTCCCGCCGCCTCCTCGTCGCCCTGACCCTCGGCCTTGCTGCGACCAGCGCCACAGCCGGCAGCTATACCGTCAGCGCCCGCGTGACGGCGGTCGAACCCGTCTACATCACCACCCGCGCTGAAGAGCCGGTGCGCCGCTGCCGTGATGTGGAAGAGCCCGTCTATGGCACCGTCCGGGGCGGCGGCACCGGCGACACGCTTGCCGGCGCGCTGATCGGGGGGGCGATCGGCAACCAGTTCGGCAACGGATCAGGCAAGGACGCGATGACGGTTCTTGGTGCCATCATGGGTGCTGATGCGGCCAGCCGCCAGACGCGGCAGGTCGTCACCGGGTACCGCACGTCGCGCGTCTGCGAGACGGTGTTCGAGGCGCGCGAAAGCCGCGAGGTCGGCGGATGGCTCGTGCACTACAGCTGGAATGGCCTTGAGGGCCACACCGAAACGACCAGCCGCTATCGCGTCGGCGACCGCATCGACGTCAAGGTCTCGCTCGACTGACGTCTAACCCTCGGAATCCGCGCTGCCGCCTGCAAGGTCGCTCTCGGCTGCAATGATGCCCGCCTCGGCTGTCGGGGCGGGCGGTTCCGGGGGGGCGGGGCGGCGCAGGCTGCCCTCGACCTCGGCGCCCGTCTCGACCGTGAGCGAGGCGCAGGTCATGTCGGCGCGCAGCCGGCTTGTCGACCGCAGCACGAGCGCGCTACACACCAGATCACCCTGGAGCATGCCGTGAATGTCGGCGCGGCCGGCCCGGACCTTGCCCGCGATCGTCCCGCCACGCCCGACGATCAGCGCATCGGCCGCCACTTCGCCCTCGACACGCCCGTTGATCTCAAGCGCGCCCTCCGTTGCGATGACACCTGTCACGACGAGGTCCGCCGCAAGCACCGACGGTTTGCCCGTCCCGCCCTGTGTCTTGTCGTACATCCAGTCCTCCCGTGCGCGCGCGCACCCATGGCGAGCCTTCCGACCAAGCGGAATCACCCCCGCTATTGGCCTGCATCGCCCCCCTCGGGTCAAGCCCCCCGCCTTGACATCGCCCCCGCCCGGCCCGAAGGCTCACAAGCAATCTCGCGGGGATGCCATGGCGGCGGGTCGGAGAGATCGGATCGACGGCGCCGGCGCGGCGGGGCTCGGCGGGCTGGCAGTGCTCTTCGCGACGAACCAGATCGCGATCAGCTTCGCAATCGAGGGTTTCGAGCCTGCCTTCGCCGCGACGATCCGATCGATCCTCGCCGCCGCTCTTGTCGGGCTGTGGATCGTGGCCCGTGGCGGGCGGATCGCGCCGCCCCCGGGCATGGGGATGCTGGCCTTTGGCCTCGGCGCGGGTTTCGCGGCTGAGTTCCTCTGCCTCTTCCTCGCGCTCGACCGCACGACCGTGCCGCGCGCGACGATCATGCTCTATTCCATGCCCGTCTGGTTCGCCCTGATCGCCCATGTCGCCCTTCCGGCCGAGAAGATCACCCCGCGGCGGGCCGCCGGGCTGGCTCTGGCCTTCGCGGGCATGGCACTCGCGCTGGCCGGAAAGCCCGGGAGCGCGGTGCCCGGCAGCCTCGCGGGCGATCTTCTGGCGGTGGCGGCGGCACTCGGCTGGGCGGGGCTGACGTTTCTTGCGCGGCGGGCAGGGGCGGGCGGCATGTCGGCCGAGGTGCAGCTCTTCTGGATGCTGAGCGGTTCGATCCCCTTCCTCGGGCTTGCCGCGATCATCGCCGGGGAGCCGCTGCGCGATCTTGGCCCGGGGGCGATGATCGCGCTCGGCTATCAGTCGGTTGTGGTTGCGGCGGCGGGCTTCGTGATGTGGTTCCGCCTGCTGGCACGCTATCCGGCCTCGAGCGTCGCGGCCTTCAGCCTGCTCACGCCCATCCTTGCGGTAGCGCTGGGCTGGGCGGTTCTGGGCGATCCGGTCGGGCCTGAGGTGATCGGGGCGGGGGCTCTCGTGGTGGTGGGGCTCGTCTTTGTCAACAGCACCGGCGCGGGCCGCGCGGGGTCACGCGCCGGCGCCGTCAGTGGGCAGGCAGGCACACCGGATCGATGAGGGTGCGCCCCCCATCCACCGTCAGCACCTGACCGGTGACGAACGCCGAGGCATCCGAGGCAAGGAACTGAACCGCCTCGGCCAACTCGTCGGGTGCCGCGATGCGACCGAGCGGCGTGTGGCGCACGATCTCGGCGCGCTTCTCCGCATGGCCCTTCAGGCTACCCTGGAGCGAGGCGCTCATGACGCTGCCGAAGGCGACGGCGTTCACCCGGATGCGCCGCGGCGCAAGGGCGACAGCCATGGAGCGGGTCATCTGGTCGATGGCCGCGCAGGCGATCGAATAGGCCATCAGTTCGGGTTGCGCGCGCCGCGCCGCGATCGACGAGATGTTCACGATCGACCCCGCTGGTGTCGTCGCATCCTCGCCCCCCTCGCGGCCAGACTGCACGATCATCCGGCGCGCCACGGCCTGCGACAGTCGCAGGCTCGACATCAGATTGAGGCCGATCATGTCCTCGACTGCGTCGCGCTCGATCCCGAGCGGGTCTGAAATCGCGACATGGCGCGAGGCGTTCACGAGCACGTCGATCCGGTCGAAGGCATCGATCGTCGCGGAGACGAGGTTCGCGACATCGAGTTTCGCGCGCAGATCGCCGGCGAAATGACGGACCTGCCCCTCGGCGCGGGCGTCCTCGCCGACCTCGTGCAACAGCGCCGCCTCATCGGCATCGGCGAACATGACGCGTGCGCCGCGGTCGACGAAATGCCGCGCGAGCGCAAGGCCAATCCCGCGTGCCGCGCCGGTGACGATGATGGCTTTGCCCGCAACCGAATAGGACATCTCTCACCCCATCCCGTGTGTGCGGCTGGTGCGCTTGCCTTGCGCGGACCAGACCCTGAAGCCCGGGCTCGAGCCGACCTCTGCGACGGTCACGAAGGATGACCGCAGCGTCTCCTCATAGGGCAGATGCCGGTTGCCGACCAGCCAGAGCGTGCCGCGCGGCTTCAGCATGGCCGCGGCCGCGCGGATGAACGCCTGACCGAGCGCAGGTTCGGCCGGCCGGCCCGCGTGGAAGGGCGGGTTGCACAGGACGGCATCGAAGAGCGCATCCGGCCGATGCCGCAGCGCGTCGGCCCATACGAACCGCGCGCGCGGATCGGCGATGTTGCGTCGCGCGCAGTCGAGCGCGTCGGCCTCGGCCTCGATCAGGTCCAACTGCGTGATAGCGGGGTGCCGCAGCGCCTGCAGCGCAAGCCAACCCCAGCCTGCGCCCAGATCCGCGACGCGGCCCGCAAGCCCCTCGGGCAGGTTCGCCGCAAGCAGGGCCGAGCCCGGGTCGGGACCATCCGCCGAAAAGACGCCGGGCCGCGTGAACACGCCCGGTTCGACTTCGCGCCAATCGGCCGCCCAGCCATCGGGGGCCGAAGCCGGGGCGCGGAGGGTCAGAAGCCGCCCATGCGCCTTGGCGACGACCGCCTCGGGCGTGATTCCCGCGCGGCCGAGGTCGCGCTGCATCGTCTCGATCCCGTCCTGCTTCTGACCATCCACGACCAGAAGGCCCCCGTGCCCCACCGATGCGATGGCCTCGGCCACAAGAGCACGGCCGTGATCGCGTGCGCGCGGCAGGCAGACGATTGCGGCGGCAAGGGGGGCAGCGGGCGCGCGCGCAACGGGCAGGCCCTGTGCCGAAA
>Ga0315900_10003723_pt1 | contig 22057 bp, 21 predicted proteins | sample LakEriMetagenome_FD_203521 | JGI IMG/M metagenome (GOLD analysis project Ga0315900, IMG submission 203521) | Freshwater fungal communities from buoy surface, Lake Erie, Ohio, United States - Buoy 12 MA114 | ecosystem: Environmental > Aquatic > Freshwater > Lake > Lake biofilm | place: USA: Lake... | reverse complement strand
TCACAATGCGTGAAGAACGCCTTGTACCCCTCGCAAAGATGATTGAGCCCGACCTCGCCGTCGGGCGTGGTCGCGAAGCGATCCTTGGGGCAACCTCCGTGGCAGGCGAAGCGCACGTCGCACTCCTTGCACATCCGGGGGAGCGACTCCAACTTGTGGCGTCCGAAGGCGACTTGTCGGGGCGATGACACCAGGTCGACCATCGGCGTGTCGTGGATGTTGCCGAGCAGATGCGCGGGCTCCACGAAGTGGTCGCACGAGTAGAGATCACCGTTGTGCTCGAGGGCCAGGGCGGACCCGCAGGTGGGGGCGTGCACGCACAGACTGTGCAGGTCGAAATGGGCACCCAGGGTGACGTCGAACAGTTGCACGAAGACCTCGCCGACGTCGCGAGCGACCCACTCGTCGAACACCGCGCACAGGAAGTCCCCGTACTGTCGTCCGGATATCGATCGGGACGTGACGAGATCGCCCTGTTGCGTGTAGAGAATTCGTCGCTTTCCGCGTCCGGTGCCCCAACCGCCCTCGGCCACCTCGATGTTGGCGGTGGTGGCGCGTTCGACGATGGGGATGAACTGGATGTGGCGGGCCCCGAGGTCGTCGCGCAGATGACGGTACGTCTCGAGCGGATGATCGACGTTGGCCGCGCTCAGGCTGCACAACACGTTGCATTCGACGCCGCTCCCGCGCAGGAGGTCCCACGCTCGACGCACGTCGGCGTAACTGCCCCGGCCATCCTTCCAGACGCGAAAACGATCGTGATCGTCGGGTCGCCCGTCGATGCTCAGACCGACGAGAACCTGTCGATCGGCGAACAGACGCGCCCAGGTGTCGTCCACCAAGGTGCCGTTGGTCTGGATCGTGTGCTCGATCACCTGGCTCGGCCGGGCGACCTCGTCGACGATGTCGAAGGCCTCGCGGTAGAAGTCGATGCCCATCAACGTGGGTTCGCCACCTTGCCACGCCACGTTCACCGGCCCGTCGGGTTGGGCCGAGATCATCTGGGTCAGGTACGCCCGCAGCGTGTCGGCACCCATGCGCGTCCGTTCGCCGGGATACAGCGCGTCCTTGGACAGGAAGAAGCAATAGGTGCAGTCGAGGTTGCAGACGGCGCCAGTGGGCTTGGCGAGCAAGTGGAAGGGCCGACGCGCCGGATCACTCATCGAAGGACCGATGCCACACCAGCGGATTGTGGTCCGAATCAGCCAAGGTTCCTGCGGGCGCGCCTCCCAGCCACAAGGCGCGATCGAGTTCGCGTGCGGGGTGATCGGACGCGGTGACCCGTGCACCGTCGGCGAAGTAGATGACGGTCATGACCGAACGCATGGTGTCGGTGTCGTTGGCCGGCGCCGAATGGAGCGTCCACCCCGTGTGAAAGGTGGCGTCGCCGGCCACGAACGGTCCGTGTGTCGACAGGTTCCAGCCCCGTTCGCGCACGAGGTCGTCGAAGAACCGTTGCGAGGCGTCACCGATGACCTCTTCGCTGAGGTTGCCCAGGCGATGTGTGCCGTCGGCGAAGACCATTCCCCCGATCTCGCGGGGGACGTCGACGAGAGGCATCCACATCGTGACCGTTCGATCGGTGTCGAGCGGCCAATACACCTGGTCCTGGTGCCAGGGCGTGAAGCCACCACCGGGCTCCTTGTACAGGGATTGATCGTGGTAGAGCCGAACACCGTCGACATCCAGAAGGTCGGCGGCGACACGCGCGAAACGTCGGCCGAGTACGAAGCGGCGCGTCACTTCGTCGTGGAGCAGGATCCCGCCGGCTTGCACGAAGGCGCGTCCGTAGGTGTCACGCTCCTGGAGTGGTCGGCGATCCCATCGGCGGGCGTCCGTGGCCGCGTCGATGGAGGGCTTGACGGCCGCGATCTCGGCCGGCGTCGCCAGTCCGCGCGCGACGCAATGCCCGGCCCGACGAAACTGGTCCCGGCTGTCGGCGCAAAGCTCGTACCGTTCGACGAAGCTCGGTCCGGCGATGACGTCCCCCACGAGGGTCATTGTGTCACGCGACGGAGGTGTGACCTTCGTTCGTCCGGAGGGCGATGCGGGGAACGATCACGTGGTCGGGTGTTCGTTGGGGCACAATGACGGAGCGCCGAAGTGGCGCCCCGAATGACGAGGTTTTCCCATGGAGTTCTCCTGGACCAAGGAGCAGAACGATCTGCGGGCCGAGGCTCGCTGCGTCGCGGAACAGGCCGTGGCCACCTACGGCCGTGCGAACGACTCCTGGATCAACGGTTGGTCGAAGGAATTCGCCATGGAGTTGGGTCGTCGCGGATGGATCGGCCTCACCTGGCCCGTCGAGTTCGGAGGAGCGGGTCGTCCGCCGATCGATCGCCTCATCATCGGTGAGGAACTCATCAAGGCCGGAGCCCCCATCGGCTCCATGTGGTTCGCCGATCGCCAGATGGGGCCGACACTCATGACCTACGGTCGCCCCGACCAGCAGGCCGAGTTCCTGCCCCGCATCCTCGACGGATCGTCGACGTGGTGCATCGGAATGTCGGAACCCAACTCGGGTTCGGATCTGGCGTCGTTGAAGACCCAGGCCGAGCGACGCGGTGACCACTGGCTCATCAACGGACAGAAGATCTGGACCAGCTTCGGAGCCGTTGCCGACTACTGCTATCTCATCTGTCGCACGAACAACGACGGACCGCCGCACGCGGGCATCAGCGAGATCATCGTTCCCATGGACACGCCGGGTATCGAGGTGCGCCCCATCAAGGACATGACCACGAATCGACACTTCTGCGAGGTCTTCTTCACCGACGTGAAGGTGCCCATCGAGAATCTGGTCGGAGTTGAGGGCAACGCGTTCAAGCAGACGATGAGCCAGTTGGAACACGAGCGGGGCGGCATCGATCGTCTGGTGTCCAATCAGGCCTTGTACGAGATCGCGCGGGCCAAGGCCGACACCTCGGATCCGGTCGTGCGGCAACGCATCGCCGCGCTGGAGATGAAGTACCGAATCGGGCGCATTCTCGTGATCCGTGAGGTTCTGCGTCAGGCGCCGGCGGGCTTCTCGGCGGCCACCAAGGCGTTCTGCACCGAGCACGAGTGGGACGTGGCCGAGTTCGTGGCGTCCACGTTGGGTCCCGAGGCCATGTTGTGGGATCAGGTCACGCAGGGACTGGCCTACGCACCCGGCTACACCATCATGGGAGGCACCTCCAACGTGATGCGCAACATCCTCGGCGAACGGGTCCTCGGCCTGCCCCGATAGCCGACTACGGTTACCTCGACTCAGCGCGTCGGGGGAGAACATGAGCAACTGGAAGTTCGCCGATCTGTACGAGGCGATCGCCGCCAAGGTTCCGGACCATCCCTGCCAGATCCAAGGCGACCGCATCGTGACGTGGGGTGACTTCAACCGCCGCGCGAGCGCCCTCACCTCCGACATGTTGGACGCCGGGCTCACTCACCAGAGCAAGGTGGCCGCGTACCTCCAGAATTGTCCGGAGTATCTCGAGACGTACGTGGCCGCGTTCAAGGGCGGTTTCGTCCCGGTCAACACGAACTATCGGTACGGTCCCGACGAGATCACCTACCTCTTCGACAACGCCGAGGCCGAGGCCGTGGTGTTCCATTCCACGTTCGCGGGTCTCGTCGATCAGGTTCGCGCCGGTCTCCCGAGGGTGAAACGTTGGTATTGCGTGGTCGAGTCGGGCGACGTGGTCCCGACCTGGGCCCAGGACTACGACGCCGTCGTCGGTCGCGACGCCGCCCACCGCGTCGAGGGTCCGTGGGGTCGCAGCGGTGACGATCTGCTGTTGTTGTACACCGGGGGAACCACCGGCATGCCCAAAGGTGTGATGTGGCGACAGGACGACCTGTTCAACGTGGTGGGTGCGGGAGGCAACGTGGCCCTCGGAATTCCGCCGGGGGAGTCCGTCGAGGAACTCGTGGGCCGCCTCGATCCCGCCGGCCGGGGCCTCGTCGTGTTGTCGGCTTGCCCCCTGATGCACGGCACCGGGCAGTTCACCAGCCTGATCGCCATGAACCTCGGTGGTGCCGCCGTCACCTTGCCGTCGCGGTCGTTCGACGTGGGCGAGTTGTTCGCCAGTATCGAACGGCACCGGGTGCAGACCCTCGTCATCGTGGGTCAGGCATTCGCGGGTCCGATGCTCGAGTATCTGAACTCGAACCCGCAACGTCACGATCTGTCCAGTCTCATCATGATCACGTCGTCGGGCGTGATGTGGAGTCAGGAGAACAAGGACGGTTTGTTGCGTCATCTGCCCCACGTGATGTTGTTCGACTCCTACGGTTCGTCGGAAGCGGTGGGCATGGGTGGGTCCATCAGTCGTGCCGGCGAGACCGCCACCAAGACCGCCACCTTCGCCCTCGGACCGACGTGCGCGGTGTTCACCGAGGACGGACGACGCGTGGCCGCCGGTAGTGGTGAACGAGGATTGGTCGCCGTGGGCGGGTTCATTCCGATGGGCTACTACCGCGACGAGGTCAAGTCCGCCCAAACCTTCCGCATCTTCGAAGGGCAACGCTGGAGCGTCCCGGGTGACTGGGCCGAGATCGCCGCGGACGGGAGCCTGATCCTTCTGGGTCGCGGATCGGTGTGCATCAACACCGGAGGCGAGAAGGTGTTCCCCGAAGAGGTCGAGGAGGCCCTGAAGAAACATTCCTCGGTCCGCGATGCCGTGGCCGTCGGAATCCCCGACGATCGATTCGGCGAGACGATCTGCGCGGTGGTGGAGGCCGCGCCCGGAGAGGCGCCGGATCTCGCCACGTTGTCGGATCACGTGAAGTCCCATCTGGCCGCCTACAAGGCCCCGCGCCATCTGGTGCTCATCGACACCATCGGTCGGGCCCCGAACGGCAAGGTCGACTACAAGCGCTTGAAAACTCATGCGATCGAGCGACTGGGCAAAGGCTGATGGACGCCTCCGCTCGTTCGGCCGATCTGCGGCGTCGACTCGCGACGGGTGAGTCCGTGTTGATGCCGGGGGTGTGGGACGCGCTGTCGGCCCGCCTCGTGGCCGCGGCCGGATTCTCCACCGCTTTCGTCAGCGGCTTCGCGGTGTCGGGCACCTTGTTGGGCAAACCCGATGTCGGGCACGTGGGTCAGACGGAGATGGCGGACGTGGCGCGCCGAGCGTCCACCGCGGCACCGGAATTGAACCTGGTCGTGGACGCCGACACCGGATACGGAAACGCGATGAACGTCGTGCGCACCGTCGAGCTGTGGGAGCGATCGGGAGCGGCCGGAATATTCATCGAGGATCAGGTGTGGCCCAAGCGTTGCGGCCACATGGCGGGCAAGTCCGTCGTCCCGGCCGAGGAATGGCTCGCGAAACTTCGTGCGGCGTGTTCGCGGCGAACCCATGTGCACGTGACCGCGCGCACCGACGCTCGCGCGGCGCTGGGATTGAGCGAGGCCATCGAGCGCGGACGCATGGCCCGAGATCTCGGCGTGGACGCCGTGTTCGTGGAGGCCCCCGAAAGCCTCGACGAACTCGAGGCCATCGCGTCTGCTCTGCCCGACGTCGTGCTGGTCGCGAACATGGTCGAGAAGGGCCGGACCCCGCTCCTGACCCCGGCCGAGTTGGCCGAACGTGGCTTTCGTTTGATCGTCTCGCCCCTGTCCCTGTTGTTGTCGGCGGCCCGGGCCATGCGCGACACCGCTGCGACGTTGTCCGAGGTGGGCACCATGCGCGACAGGTTGGGCGATCTGATGGCCTTCGACGACTTCAACGCCGTGGTGGGTCTGCCCGAGCACCTGCGGGCCGAGGCCGAATTCGGCACCTGACGCTCCGCGGGGTCTTCTGAGTTCGAAACCCGTGTGTCGAACCCGCGACCTCGGTAGTCTGTCGACGTTCATCCAGAGTGGTCCGGGCAACCGGACCCGGCAACCTGGGCGGAAGCCCCAAGGTGCCTCCCGAGTCGAGTTCTCCCGCGAGAGCCGGCCCGGGGATGTGGTCGGCGTCAGCCGGCAACGAAGCTTCCCCGGATGAGCACCAACATCGGTTCGACCATGCGTCGATGATCACGAGAGGAGCTCAGCCATGGCGAAGAATCCGCTACCCGCATCCGGGGCCTGGCGCATGGGCGACCCCGTGGGTCATCGTCAGTTCTTCACGTTGCCCCCCGAGCGAAAGTTGGCCATCGACGTCGGCACGGTGATGGAGGGCGTCACCACGGCCTACGAAACATGGGGAACGCTGAACGGGGATGCGTCCAACGCCATTCTTCTGTGTCACGCCTGGACCGGTGACAGCCACGTGGCCGGTCGCGCGGGTGAGGGGCATCCGACGCCGGGCTGGTGGGAAGGCGCCATCGGTCCCGGCTTGGCGGTGGACACCGATCAATTCTTCGTCGTGTGCGCGAACGTCCTCGGGGGCTGTCAGGGTTCGACCGGGCCGGCGTCACCGCATCCGAGCGACGGCAAGCCCTACGGCTCGCGCTTCCCGGTCGTCACCATTCGCGACATGGTCCGCGCGCAGGCTCGACTGGCCGATCACCTCGGCGTGCGCAAGTGGCGCGCCGTCATCGGTGGCTCGATGGGCGGCATGCAGGTTCTGGAGTGGGCGGTTACTTTCCCCGAGCGAGTCGGGGCGATCATGCCCATCGCCACGTGCGCCCAAGCCTCGGCGCAGCAGATCGCGTGGGGTTCGATCGGTCGTCGGGGCATCACGAACGACCCTCGCTGGCGCGGCGGTGATTACTACGACGCCGCTCCCGGAGACGGTCCGCACGAGGGACTGTCGACCGCGCGCATGGTGGCGCAGGTGACGTTCCGCAGCGACAACGTCTTCACCGATCGGTTCGGGCGCGACATGGTGGGGGGCGACGGGTCGTCCACCCTGGCCCTCGAGCAGAAGTTCGAGGTCGAGCGTTACCTCGAGTACCACGGCGAGAAGTTGTGTCGTCGTTTCGACGCCAACAGTTACATCGCCATCGGCAAGGCCATGGATCTGCACGACGTCGGTCGCTCGCGCGGCGGTCTCGTGGCCGCGATGAAGCGCGTGACGATGCCCACGCTGACCATGGGTATCTGGAGCGACTTCTTGTATCCGGTGTACCAGCAGTTGCAGATCCGCGACATGGTGGCGGCCAACGGCGCGCGTTCGGAGTACGTCGAGGTCGACTCGCCGCACGGGCACGACGCCTTCTTGATCGAACTGGAGCAGGTCGGGCCGGCGGTCAAACGTTTCGTCGAGTCGCTCGACTAGTCGGACGGAGTCGCGTCGGGGTTCGCGGTCGCCGTCATCGCCTCGAGGGTGCGACTGTGCCGGGGGAGACGCAACAAGACGTCCTGACTCCCGCGCAGGAAGGCCACCGTCGTGCGGCGCGAACTCTCGCCGGTGCGCGCGAGATGGTAGGTGCCGTCGAGGTGGGAATGGCGACGTCGGCGGGCGGTGATCAGGATCGAGCCGTGGTCCACGCTGCCACGAACCTCCACCCACGAGGGGCTGCCGTCACGCTCGAAGTGGGCGGCACGAGCGATGAAGTGTCGGCCATCGCGGCTGGACCAATGGGGCTCGACCCCGAAAGCGACGATGGCGGCGATCACGAACACGACCCCCAGAACGATCAGAACGACGCCGCTGTTCATGGGTCGAGTTTCCCACGTCGGAGATGACGTGGTGCCCTTCGACCGACCACACTTGTCCCATTCCTGAGATTCTCGAGGTAGAGATGTTCCGACGGGCCAGTGCGGCCGTGATCGGCTGGCGGATCACCGGTGTCGACGCGGACGACCCGATCGTGGTTCCGGTGCCCGAGTTCGTGCACCCGTTGGTGGGTGGGTGGGTCGTCGACGTGACGCGCCACGGCAAGGTGATGGGCATCGTGGTACGACGTCAGCGGCGAGACGAGACGATCGACGTTCACTTCGGAATGTCCGGTCGGGTGATCGTGAACGGACGCTCACCCATCGAGGAATTGGCGTACGGCGCATCCGATGACACGCGCTGGCATCGGTTCGCGTTGCGGTTCGATCGGGGGACCTTGGTGCTGAGCGACCCGCGACGATTCGCTCGCGTCACGTCCGCGCGGGATCGGGCCGACCTGGGTCCCGACGCGTGGAGCATCGACCGGCGCACGTTTCGTGAACGTCTGTCGGGGCGCCGCACCGCGGTGAAGGCTGCTCTGCTCGATCAATCGGTCCTGGCCGGTCTGGGCAACATGCTGGTGGACGAGATCCTGATGAAATCCGGGGTGGACCCCCGTCGGTCGGTGGCGTCGTTGGACGAGGCGACCGTGACCGCCCTTCATCGCAACACCCGTGCGGTACTCGATCGGTTGTGGAAGCGCGGTGGAAGTCACGCCGGCGATCTGGCCGTCGAATTGCGTCGCCCGGGCGCCGGCTGTCCGGTCGACGGCACGCCACTCGCGCGGGCCAACGTGGGCGGTCGCACCACCTTCTGGTGCCCGAAACATCAGGTCTGAGGGGTTCGGTGGCGTCGCATCCGTCCTCGAATCCGACAGACTGTCGGTCGTGATCGGACCGCTGCACCCCTACCCCACGGTCGAGACCACCACGGTTTCCGACAGTGGGAACACGCTGGTGGTGTTGATGGTCACCTTGTTCTTGGTGCTCGCAGGCATGGCGTTGACCGCACTAGCCGTTTGGTATTGGCGCAGCACCATCCCGGATCCCGAGTCCCTCGGTCCGTTGCACTCCATGAGCACGCGCAAGTACGCGGATCTCGACATCGTGGAGCAGCGTCGGGCATTGGATTCGTCGCGACCGTCGCTGGTGGCGACCGTGGCGACCGAGGTTGCGGAACCTTCCGACGTGGCCGACGGCGAGGCGGTCGAGGATTCGGTGGGGGAACGGACCACGATCGAATCCGTCGTCGTGGACGACGACGACATCTGGCCCGGCGACGATTGGTCCGACCTGGACGCGTTGCAGTCCGACGAGCCTGAGATTCTCGTCGATGTTTTCGACGAGCGGCCCCGAGTCGAGCCGGAGGCGCGGTCGCGACCGGCGCCCATCGATCCGCTCATCACCTGAGCGGAGTTCCTCGTCGTGCGTGACAGGACGACTACCGTTGGGGCATGGCTCAACTCGATCTCGACGCGATGATCTCCCGGTTCAAGGCGCGGGCGGCGGCCGTGAAGCAACGTCCGCTGCCGCCGGTGGCCGGTGAGGAGCGCGCCCGATTCATCGAGCAGGCGCAGGTCGACTTTCAGGACTTCGCGCTGATCGGAGACGCCGTGGCGACCCTCGAGGACGGAATTCTGGTGCTCCGGGTGGATTTGCGGCCCGACGCGGCCAAGAAGTGATCGACGGCGAACGTCAGAGCGCCGACTGGGCGATCCCCGCGGTCGTTTTGGCCACGGTGGCGTGGGGTCTCGGGCCGTTGATGGTGCGGGCGATGGATGTGTCGGGGTACACGACGGCCTTGTTCCGAATGTGGCTCGGTGCGCCCGCCATGGTGGTGGCGGCTCGCCTGTTCGGTCGTCCGGTGCGCGTGGCCGACGTTCGCACCTGCGTTCTACCTGGTTGCTTCTTCGGCGGTTCGATGATGCTCGGCTTCGTGGCGGTGAAGCAGACATCCATCGCCAATGCCACGCTGATCGGGGCGCTCACCCCGGCCATCTTGTTGCTCGGCGCCAACCGACTGGTGGGCGAGCGCAGCGATACCAAGCGTTTGCCGTTCGCCGTCATGGCCTTCGCCGGTTTGGCGGTCGTGATTCTTTCGGGTGCGAACACCGATGGTGCGTCACTGAAGGGCGATCTGTTGGCGGGTCTCAACGTGTGTTGCTTCACCATCTATTTCCTCACGTTGAAGCGTCGTCGCAACGAGGGCATGGACGGATGGGCCTTCCTGGCCGGCGTGTTCATCGTGGGGACGGTCGTGATCACGCCGTTCTGTGTTCTGATGGGCAAGGACACCGCGAGTCTGAGTCTGTCGGACCTGGGTTTCGTGATCGCGATGGTGGCCGGGCCGGGTTTGGTGGGACACGGGCTCATCTCGTGGGCCAGTCGGCACATTCCGGTCACGACCACGTCGTTGTTGACCCTCGGCAGTCCGGTGATCTCGGTCTTCGGGGGATGGTTGGTCTACGACCAGCATCTGGGATGGCTTCAGGTGCTGGGCGCGGCGTTCGTCCTCGGTGGACTGGCCGGAAGTGTCTGGGATCGCAATCCTCGTGGGGTGGCAGTGGTACCCGAACCGGTCGAGTAGCGGGGTTGTCGCTCGCAGGTCGAACGGTAAACTTGGGGCACCTGCGGATGTGGCTCAGTTGGTAGAGCATCACCTTGCCAAGGTGAGGGTCGCGAGTTCGAATCTCGTCATCCGCTCCAGATCGAAGACCCGGCCTCGTGCCGGGTCTTCGGCTTTCGCGGGCCGTGTTCAGGACCCGAGCCGTGTTCAGGACTCAGGAAGGGCGCGAACGAAGAAGCCGCGGTTCCACTCCTGGCGCTGCTCGCCGTCCACGGTGATCCGCCATTCGTAGGCGCGTCCGGGCGCCAGCGACAATTGCGGAATCTGGACCGCCAGATTCTGGTCGATGTCCGATCCGGGGCGCAGACCGGCGGGTCGCTCGACACGGAATCCGATCTGCAGCGCGACCGGGTTGTTGTTGATGGTCACGGCGCGACCGTCCTCGTCGATCAGGTCGGCGCGAATCGTGATGTCACGCCCCGTCATGTCCCAGGGGACCTTGGCCATGAACGCCAGGGCGCTGGCGAAGGTGCCCGAGCCGACCTGGCTCCAACCCGCCCCGGCCATCATGATCTTTCCGTCGTGCGTCACCGCGTAGTCGGCCAGAACCACCTGTAGTTGAATCGACATGGTCGGCCTCCTCGACGGCGAAGGTTACCGGCGACGCCCTCACCCGTTACCGTGACGACGTGCTACGCGGCGACTCCGAGAACCAGCTGGTGCGAACGTTCCGGCCGCGACGACGCCGACTGGGCGCCGAGATGGGCGACGTGTACGAGCGTCTGATCGATCAGTGGAGCATCGACGAGGACGGAGACCGGTTCGATCCGCGTGACTCGTTCGTCCACGCGAGCACGACGATTCTCGAGATCGGATGCGGACGAGGCGATCTGGCCGTGTCGTACGCGCGGGCACACCCGAACGATGCGTTGATGGCCATCGACGTCCACACCCGAGGCATCGCCAACATGCTCGCGGGCATCGAACGGCACGGATTGACCAACCTGCGGGTCGTCGAGGGGGACGCTCAGGTGTTCGTGAATCGCCTGGCTGACGACTCACTGGACGAAGTGTGGGTGTTCTTCCCGGATCCGTGGCCCAAGGCCCGACACCGCAACCGCAGACTGCTTCGCGACGATCTGATCGGCACTCTCACCCGTCCGTTGCGGGTCGGTGGGGCGTTGCGACTGGCCACCGACATCGAGGATTATGCGGTCACGGCGACTCGGTCGATCGCCGCGCACGGAGCGTTCGGACCTCCGGTGGAGGGCCGACCCGATTGGCGCATCGAGACGGTGTTCGAACGCCGAGGTTCACGCGACGGACGTGGCGCGATCGACCTCGCCTGGACGAAAACCTCACAACCCCAAGCGTGAGCCGGCGTCGAGGTCGTCGGCGGCCGAGAACGCCCGTCGCACCAACGAGTCCATCAGGGCCGCGCCCCGCTCGTTCGCGGTGTCGAGGGTGAGGATGCTGGCCGCGAACGACGTGCAATAAAACAGCACGCCTTCGGCGTACCCCTGCACGATGCGATCGTGGTCGGACCATTCGTCGGGCACACCGAGCGCTCGCAAACCGAGGCAGTAGCGGTCGATCAATTCGTCCTGCATCTGACGGCGCATCTCGGTGGGCAAGTTGGTGCCGAGGAAGTACACGAGGTCGGTGGTGCTCGGGGCCCGCATGGACAGCTGCCAGTCGATGAGGGTCATGGACCCGTCGGCGGAATAGAACATGTTGTCGAGACGGAAGTCCCCGTGGATGAGGGTGCAGGGCCAATCGCTGTACTTGGTCATCCAGGTCTCGACCATGGGGGCGAAGGTTTCGCACCACCCCAACACCCGCGCGGGGAGCGAATCCCGGTACCGCTCGAGGAACATGGGCCAACCCATCGGGAACATGGTGCCGACCGAGGCCGACATGGGGTCGTCGATGCCGGGCATCCAGTCGAGCGACGCGAGATCCGGGTGATCGAACCACTGGCCGTGCAGAGCGGCGGCGGTGTCGATGGCGGTGCGAGCCTGTTCGGCGGTCGGGCCGGCGACCTGGTCACCGGGTGTGGCCGGCGCCAGATCCTCGAGAATGAGCGCGTACGGCTCGGCGGTGCTGTACAGACATTTCGCCAGACGAACGCCGGTGACCCGGTGGGCCACCTCGGTGTAGAAGCGATGCTCGCGCTCCCACACCCGCATCATCTGTCCGATCATCTGGCCGCCCGGGTCGGCGGTGGGCAACTTCACGATGACCGATGACGGAACGCCGCTGCCACGCAGGGACACGCGACCCAGTTGCCCCATGAAACCTTCGCCCGACCCGATGATCCGTATCGAGAAATCGTCGACACGCCCCCCGAGTGCCTCGGACAGCCATGTGCCGTCCACGTCCGACATCGTCAACGGTGTGCCCCCCATGGCAGTCACCTCCCCCGTGTTCGATAGTAGGTCATGGCGACGGTGTGCGGGGACGGTCGTCGGCGTTACGGTGCTCTCGTGCTCGTCGACGAATTGCGCGCCACGGTGGGATCCGACCACGTCTTCGATGGCGTGGACTGGACCGGACGCTTCGTCGGTGCGACCGACCTGGTGGTGCGGCCGGGGTCGATCGACGAGGTGCGGCGGGTGCTGGCGATCGCCCGGGCTCACGGTCGCGCCGTCGTTCCCCAAGGTGGCAACACCGGCCTGGTGGGTGGAAGTGTTCCGCTGCACGGCGAGATCGTGTTGAGCTCGGCGCGCCTGAACGAGGTCGGTGTCGCCGACGTGGATGCTCGTCGCATCGTGGTCGGGGCCGGCGCGACCTTGGAGGCGGTGCAGGTGGCCGCGGCCTCGGTGGGACTGCGGTATCCGGTCGATTTCGGGGCGCGGGCGAGCGCGACCATCGGCGGAACCATCGCCACGAACGCCGGTGGGGTGAACGTGCTTCGCTACGGCACGACCCGCGCGCAGGTACTCGGACTGGAGGCGGTGCTCGCCGACGGCTCGATCGTGTCCACCATGGCCGGCCTGATGAAGGACAACACCGGCTACGACTTGCGGGGTCTGCTGTGCGGAAGTGAGGGAACGTTGGGTGTCATCACGCGCGCGGTGCTCCGACTGGTTCCGGCGCACGTGTCGGTGACGACGGTGTTGGTCGGCTGCGAGTCGGTGGCGGACGCCATGTCGGTGGTCGGTCGGGTGGGTCGGGCCAGTGACACCGTCGACGCCGCCGAATTGATGTCACGACGTGGTGTGTCGTTGACGTCCGAAGTCACCGGGGTGGGCGCGCCCTTCGACGCCGCGTGGTACGTACTCGTCGAATCGTCGGTCGGGGAGGAGCAGGGGGACCCGTTGGCCCGGCTGTTGTCCGGACGTTCGCAGGTGGCGGTGGCCGAGTCCCCGGCTCGGCGACGGGCTCTGTGGCGGTTGCGTGACGAGCACACGCCGAGCATCGCGACGTTGGGTACACCGCTGAAGTACGACGTCACGCTGCCCCTCGCGTCGTTGCCACGATTCGTGGACGAGGTGGGTGAGGCCGTCACCTCGGTCGCCCCCACGGCCGAGACCATCGTCTTCGGTCACGCCGCCGATGGAAATCTGCACGTGAACGTGCTCGGGGCTCGGGAGGAACGGGCCATCGACGAGACCGTGTTGACGACCGTCGCCGCGTATCGAGGCAGCATCAGCGCCGAGCACGGAGTGGGCGCGGCCAAACGCGAATGGCTGCACCTCACGCGCTCCGCCGAGGAGATCGCCGCCATGCGAGCCATCAAGCGGGCGTTGGACCCCGACGGAATCCTCAACCCCAACGTGTTGTTGCCACCGGAACCGACGGCTTAGCTGGTCATGCCTCCGAGGCCCACCAAGCCGCGAGCCATCTCGATCTCACCCATGTGACGTAGTCCGTGTTGGTACAGCCAGCACTCGACGCCGTCGAGCACGGTGAGACCCTGCTCGCCGGCCACGCGCGCACTGAAGGTGCTGGCGATCTGTGGCGGAAAGGGTCGGGTGATCACGACGCGGTCCAGCTCGGCGGGGTCCAGCCCGGCCAACCAATCCAGGGTGCGCGAATACACGGCGCGCATGTACTCGGCGAACGCGTCGAGGTCGCCGATGCGCTGGTGGATCATCTCGTCGACCGTGCGGTGCTTGCCGTGATCGTTGACGCTCACTCCCACGCGTCGTTGCCACTCGTCGTTCCAGATGGGTGGTGTTCCGGTCAACATCATGAACGAGGCGTCGTGCATGTTGGCGTAGTGGAAGAGCGAGAACGCGATGGGCAACACACCCTCGCGCTCGAAGTGGTTGACGTGGGACAGGTCCATGGTGGCCAGCGCGTCGTCGTACAGGGAGAACATGGCCCGCATGCGGCGTTGGAGGGAATCGAGAACGGCGGCATTCGACATGTCGACAGTCTTCCACGTGCCGGGCTTCCTGTCACGATCTTCTGTCACGAATGATGTCAGTAGTGCGTCGGAGGTGTTAGGTTCGTCTCATGCGCTACGGAACCATCGACTTCGACTACGCCGCCGACCTGTCAACCCGGGAGCCCGAGGCCGACGGACCGGTCTACATGGTGAACTTCATGAAGTACCGCGAGAGCGCGGACTACGACGGGGTGAAAGGCGCCGAGGGTGCCACCCCGGCCGGCATCTCGGGGGAGCAGGCCGACGATCTGTACAACCCCACGGAGGTGCTGCACAAGATCGGTGCCGAGGTGATGTTCTTCGGCAGCGTGGTGGCCCAGGGGTCCGAGGGCGAGTGGGATCGCATGGGCATCGTGAAGTACGCGACGCGCCGTTCGTTCATCGAGATGCAGAACCGTCGGGACTTCAAGGAGAAGCACGTCCACAAGGAAGCGGGCATGCTGTACACGATCGTGATGGGCACCACGCCCTCGGCGACGCACGTGCCCATCGAGCGGGCGAACTACGTGGTCTTCGAGTTGACCGCCGCACCACAGTCGGGCGCCCCCGACGCGCACACGGCGCGACTGGCCGTCGAGGGAACGATCATGGGCGACGGACGTCGTTGGGGCGATCTCACGATGCGTTGGACCGACGAGATTCCCGCGGTGCCCGCGCGTGACAAGGGTGGTGACTCCATCACGGTGGTGGCCAGGATCTCCATCGACCGCATGGGCAAGGGCCTCACCGCCTGAGCCGAACAACCGCGCTCAACGAGCGCGGAAGCTGACCGGCACCGAGGTCGGTCCCAGCACGAAATTGCCCCGCCGCCACGCAATGTGGTCCGCGGTCAGCCGGATGTCGTCCAAGCGTCGCAACAACTCCTCGAACATGATGCGCAACTCCAGACGCGCCAGCGGTGCACCCAGGCAGTGGTGGCGCCCGTAGGCGCCGAAGGCCACGTGATCGTTGGGCGTGCGACCGACGTCGAATCGGAACGGATCGTCGAAGACCTTCTCGTCACGATTCGCCGAGGGATAGAGCAGCAACACGCGGTCTCCCTCGCGGATGAGATGACCGTTCACTTCCACGTCCGTGGTGGCGGTGCGGTTCATGTTGCGGATCGGGCTGCTCCAGCGGAGCATCTCCTCGATGGCGGTGGGGAGCAACGCCGGGTCGGCGCGCAGTCGCTCCATCTGGTCGGGATATTGCAGAAGAGCGGCCACGCCTCCGGAGATGACGTGACGGGTGGTCTCGTCCCCGCCGACCAACACCAGCATGGTCTCGAACATCACGTCGAGATCGGACAGGCTCTGGCCCTCCCACTCGGCGTTCACCACGAGGCTGACGAGATCCTGTCCGTCGCCTCCGCGTCGCTCGTGGACCTTGCGCATGATGTAGTCGTTCCACTCGACGACGGCGCGCTCCACCTCGGAGCGGATCTCCTCACCCCCGGTGGCGAACAGATCGGACCAGTGGAGCAACATGTCGTTGTCCTCGCGGGGCAGGCCCATCAACTCGCCGATCATCAACATCGGCAATGGCGTCGCGATGTCGCGCACGATGTCGCATTCGCCCGTGTCGATGACTCCGTCGATGAGTTCGTTCACGACGCGGCGCAGGAAGGGCTCGTGTTCGGCGACGCGTCGCGGGGTGAAGCCCGCTCCCACCAGTCGGCGACGCTTGGTGTGTTCGGGCGCGTCGAAGTTGATCATCGACGGAACCGAACTCTCGGGTCGTGAACCCTTGCCGGAACAGAAGGTGTGCCACTCGCGACTCATCATGGACACCAGCTCGTGGCTGGCGGCACCCCAGATGCCGGTGTGGTCGTCCCAATACAGCGGAGACTCGGCGCGCATCCACGTGGTGAGTTCGTCGAAGTCGGCGTAGAAGTCGGGGGAGAGCAGTCGAATCTCCGGACGAGTGGGATGGCCGGCCGGTCCGCGTCCGCCTCTGAGCGTGACGGTGAAGTCCAGTTCGGGATCGATCTCGTGGCGCTGTTCGTCCATGGGGCGAAACTAGTCAGCCCTCCCACCTGTTGGGATCGTTAAGCCGTCAAATTTGGGGGTTCATTCGCCCAAGCCCTCAACGAACGGGACGACCGCCCGTGATGCTGGCCCGTTCCATGATGCGGATCTCGGGCCAGTAGTCGCTGCTGGCGTAGTGCTGGCAGGCGCGATTGTCCCAGAACGCCACCGAGTCCTTCTCCCAATGGAAGCGACACTGGTACTCGACGCTGTCGCTGGCGCTCCACAGCTCCGACAACATGCGCTCGCTGGTGGCGTCGTCCACACCCAGGATGCGGTTGGTGAAGATGGGGTTCACGTAGAGGTGTCGCCGCCCGGTGACCGGGTGCGTCGCCGACAGGGGGTGGATCACCGTGGGGTACTTGGCCCGCATCTCGGCCATTTGCTCGGGGTTCACTTGTCGGCCGAAGGACATGAGGAAGTCGTGCTCGGCCTCGTGGGTGTCGACGAAGTGCTTCTGCTCGTCGGTGAGCCCCTCGTAGGCGGCGTACATGTCGCTGAACAACGTGTCGCCCCCGGATTCGGGCACGTGCACGCCGTGCAACACCGCTCCCATGCTGGGGCACTCGCGCCAGGTGACGTCGTGGTGCCAGGTGTTCTCGTAGCCCTTCACGTCGAACGACTTCTCGAAGCGCACCAGTTCGGGCGCACCGGTGTTCGAGGGGATGAACGGATGGATCTCGAGTTCACCGAAACGTCGGGCGAACGCCACGTGTTGGTCGGACGTGAGGGGCTGGTCGCGGAAGAAGATCACCTTGAACTCGTGCAGGGCCCGGCGGATCTCGGCGATCAGTTCGTCGGAGAGAGGGCCGCACAGATCGACGCCGTGCAGCACGGCCCCGATGGTGGCACCCAAGCGCTCGACATCGAAGTGAGGCCATTCGATAGCGGCCAGACGGGCTCGTTCCTCGGCCAGGTGCAAGATGGGCCCGATGCGCTTGCCCCGTAACATGATGCGGTCCTGCGTGATGTTGGCGCCGGGGTCGCGGGTGGCGACGATGTCCGAGTGGGCGGTGGTGGTGCGCGCTGTGGTGCTCATGTTCCCCTCCGGCCGTTTCTGACGGCTCGTCAGAAACTCTACTCGGAGCACGCCCACGTGGTTCCGCATGCGACAAACTGTTCGTGAGGGTGAGGGGGAAGTCATGGAAAATCGTCAGCCGAAGAACGTCGAAGAAGCCGGCTACGTCTTCGTCGATCCGGCGGCCTACGCCGACGAGGACTATTTCCATCGGGCCTGCGCCATGTTGCGCCGCGAGGATCCCGTTCATTGGGTGGAAAGCCACGGTGTCGGCTTCAACTCGTTCTGGGCCATCACCAAGTCCGCGGACATCTTCGAGATCGAAGCCAAGAACCAGATCTTCCTGAACGAGCCGCGTCCGGTGCTCGGCTCCATCGAGGACGATGCCCGCTCGGGCAAATCGGGTGGCTTGTTGCGCACGCTCATCCACGTCGACGATCCGGAACACCGTGATCTGCGCGGCGTCACCCAGGAGTGGTTCCTGCCGAAGAACCTGGCCAAGCTCGAGGGTCTGTTGGCCGACTACGCGAAGCGCTACGTGGACAAGATGGTCGAGATGGGCGGAACGTGCGACTTCGCGCGCGACATCGCCATGTTCATGCCGCTGAACGTGATCCTGTCGATCCTGGGTCTGCCCGAGAGCGACTACGGACGGATGCTGAAGTTGACCCAGGAGTTGTTCGGGGCCGCCGACGAGGAGATGCAACGCAGTGCCGATCCCACCGACATCATGGCCGTGATCCAGGACTTCTTCGCCTACTTCACCCGGCTCACCGAGGAGCGACGGGCGAACCCCACCGGCGACATGGCCTCGGTGGTGGCCAACGCGCGCATCAACGGCGAGGAACTCACGATGATGCAGACCATCGGTTACTACGTGATCACCGCCACCGCGGGCCACGACACCACGGCCTCGGCCATGGCCGGAGGATTGCACGCGTTGATGCAGCACCCCGACCAGTTGAAGCGACTGAAGGACGATCCGAGCCTCATGAACACCGCCGTGGACGAGATGATCCGCTGGGTCACGCCGGTGAAGCACTTCATGCGCACCGCCACCGAGGACTACCGGTTGCGCGACAAGACGATCCTGGCGGGTCAGTCGGTTCTGCTCTCGTATCCCTCGGGCAACCGTGACGAGGACGCGTTCGTGGATCCGTTCGCCTTCGACGTCGGTCGCTCACCGAACAAGCACCTGGCCTTCGGTTTCGGAGTGCACTACTGCCTCGGCGCGATGTTGGCCCGCATGGAACTGAAGGCCTTCTTCAGGGAGTTGTTGCCGCGACTGGATCACATCGAGTTGGCGGGCGAGCCCAAGTGGATGAAGACCATCTTCGTGGGTGGTTTGAAGACGCTTCCGGTGTCGTACGCGGTTCGTTAGTCGCGACCGGACGGGCTGACCAGTTGGCCCGGGCGTGACGTTTCGTCGAGGATGCGTCCGTCGCGGACCACCTCGACGCCGTTCACGAACAGGTGATGCATGCCGGTGGGCTGCGAGGCCGTCAGACGTTCGCCGTCGGCGGGGAAGTCGCGCACGCGACTGACCGGACCCGGCGCCACGGTGTCGGGGTCGAACACCACGACGTCGGCGTGAGCGCCCGGACGCAACACCCCGCGATCGGCGAAGCCGAACAGGTCGGCCTGCACCTTGGTGAGCTTGTTGATCGCCTGTTCGAGGGTGAGGGCGCGACGTTCGCGAACCCACGACCCGAGCAGGTCGGTGGGCAGCACGGCGTCGCACAACTGGCCCACGTGGGCGCCGGCGTCGCTGAGGCCCAACGTGCACTGATCGGTGTTGAGCAACATGGTGATGCCGTCCACGTCGTCGTTGGCGAGCAGAGCCTTCACGCGCAACTTCAGGTCGGGTTCGCGCAGGGTGACCTCGAGGAGGGCGTCGAAGGGGGACATGCCCATCTCTTCGGCCAAGTGGGCCACGCGGCGTCCGATCAACTCCGGCGACGAGGCGGCCTCCATGATCTCGAAGGCGTCCCAACGCGGGCTGAGCACCTGGCCCGAGGCCCAGAAGTCGATGGCGCGGGCGCGCCAGGCGGGGTCCGTGTACGCGGCACGGCGCTCGTCGAGGGACGTCGGCATCAGTTCGGCGAACACCGGATTGATGTTCAGGGTGAACGGCTCGACCATGGTCTGCGAGAACGACAACGGTCGGCACGACACCTGCGGCCACACGTTCACGCCGCGGGCCACACCGGCACGATGGATCTCGGCCGCCTTCAGGTGCGTGCCTTGCGAGGTGGTGAGCAACGCGGTGTACGTGATGGGAACACCGATGCGCGGCTGCAGTTCGTAGCAGTCGGGCAAGGAGAGGTTCTCGCCACCATTCACGCCGATGACTCCGCGACCGGAGTCGCCCACGGCCGCGCACAGAGCATCGATCTCGCGACGGTCGGCCCAACGGCTGGGGATCGGTTGTCCGTCGGCACCACGGTGGGTGACGGCGAAGCTGGAGGCGAAACCGGCCGCGCCGGCGTCCATGGCCTCGCGCACGATGTCGGCCATGCGGACGATCTCGTCGTCGGTGGCGGTGCGCCCGACGGCCTCGTTGCCCATCACGAAGATGCGCAACGCGGTGTGGCCGATGTACGAGGCGAAGTTGAGCAGTGAGCCGCGGGTGCGGATGCTGTCGAGGTACTCGCCGAAGGTCTCGAACTCCCACGGAATACCGGCGTTGAGGGTGGCCGGGTCCATGTCCTCCACCTTTTCCATGGTGCGCGCGATCAGGTCGCGATCGCCGGCGCGGGTGGGGGCGATGGTGAAGCCGCAGTTGCCGGCCACCACCGTGGTGACACCGTGGTAGCACGACGGCGTGAGGGCCGGATCCCAGAACACCTGGGCGTCGTAATGGGTGTGGATGTCGATGAAGCCCGGCGCCACCACGCGACCGGTGGCGTCGACGACTTCATCACCCGTCAGGTTGTCGCCGATGGCCGTGATGCGGCCGTCCTCGATGCGCACGTCGGCGACGAACGCCGGCGATCCGGTGCCGTCGACCACGCGACCGTTCTTGATGACCGTCGATTTCCCCATGTGGTCAGTGTCCCACATCGGGGGACCGACACCAACAGCGGTCAGTCGCGAACGGCGATCTCCACCGCCAGTTCGTAGTGATCGGCCACCTCGGGTCCGATGCCGACGGGCTCGGTGTCCTCGCCGAACCAGAAGCGGATCTGGGACGTGACGGCGTGCTTGATGATGGGGAAGCCGAGGTTCACGTCGAGGGCGGGCGGCACGCAGCCGTCCTCGCCCAGGGTCTTCAACTGTGGCTGAGCCTCGAGCAAGGGTCCGAGGCCCGATGCCATGGCGACACCGATGATGCCCGAACCGTTGCCGAAGGTGCAGAAGTCGTCGAAGCCGTTGTGGCCCACGCCGTCGATGATCCACAGACGGCTGGGAGCGGGCACGGCCTCGAACGACGGCTTGGTGGACGTCTGGGCCGAGATGACACCGTCGAGCGCACCGGCGATGAAGAACGACGGCTTGTTCGGCAGGCTCAGCGGAGCCGTGGTGGTGTTCTCGGTGGAGATGCCCACGCCGGAAGCGAGCGACACGTAGCCGTCGATGCGATCGTCGGCGGCCGCACCGACGACGGTGCCACCACCGGCCGAGTGACCGACGGCCACCACGAGCGAGTCGTCGATGCGACCCTCGAAGATGGAGCCGGCGGTGGTGTTCTGGGCACTGATGAGATCGAGCGAGGCCAGCAGTTCGCCGATGCTGGACTGCCGATCGCCAACCGGTGCGCTGAGAACGTGGTACAGGTCGCGCGACCAATGGTCGGGGGAGACCACGACCATGCCCCAACTTGCCAGGTGCGCGGTGAGGAAGGTGCTCTGCAGACGGATGCCGCTATAGCCGTGGCTGAACAGGACCACGGGGTAGGTGCCATCGGCCATGGCGGCGTCGCGTCCGGCTTCGTATTCGTACACGGCGGGAACGTCGGCGGTGAGAAGAGCACGGATGGCCTCGGGCACGAACTCGCGCACGTCGTAGGACTCGTCGCCCGTGGTTCCCTCGACCGCCGGGTACCAGATTTCGACCTTGTTGCCGGCTTCCAGTTCGAGTGTGGTGACACCGACGGGATGCGGGCCGGATTCGACGTAGGTGTTCGCCAGTTCGGCCGGGTCGGGAGCCGACGACGTGTCGGGCGCGTCTTCGGTGGTGTCGGGGGCCTCGGTGGAGGTGGAGCCCTCGGTGGATGGCACCGAGGCATCGGACGAATCGTCACCTCCGCACGAGGCGAGGAGAAGGCCGATGGTGGCGACGACGGCGAGCTGCTTGATCTGGCGTGACTTCATACGAGCAGTCTCTCACGGGGCGTTCCCGCGGACGAGCACTCGCCGGAAATCGGGGCGGTCGGGATAGGGTGACGGCTCCGGTGTGGCTCGCCATCCCGGTTGGCGACGTGGCCGAGTGGTTTAGGCACGGGCCTGCAAAGCCCTCCACCTGGGTTCGATTCCCAGCGTCGCCTCTCTTGTGAGGG
>Ga0315900_10003721_pt1 | contig 22059 bp, 30 predicted proteins | sample LakEriMetagenome_FD_203521 | JGI IMG/M metagenome (GOLD analysis project Ga0315900, IMG submission 203521) | Freshwater fungal communities from buoy surface, Lake Erie, Ohio, United States - Buoy 12 MA114 | ecosystem: Environmental > Aquatic > Freshwater > Lake > Lake biofilm | place: USA: Lake... | reverse complement strand
TGCAAACTTGCAGGTTGAGTCCGAAGCCAAGAATCTTGGGCTTTGTGATCAGCACCTTGATGCGGCCAGCCTTGAACTCGTCAACGAGCCGCTGCCGCTCATCTTGCGGTGTCTTTCCGTCGATGCTCGCGGCCTCGGGCATCATGCGTGCAAGCAAATCCTGCTCGTCGTTGTAGCGGCACCAGATGATGGTGCTTTCGGTCGGCCACTCGCGGACCATGTCAACGATGTACTGCGGCTTCGTGCTGCTTTCGCACTTGGCCATCCGCGAGAGCTTGGCCCTGGTCGTGATCCCACCGAGCTCGGTGACGAAGAGCTGCCCGGTCGTATTGCGCACGGCCTGCTCCTGCTCAGCAGACAGCCGCACGTCATCGATGTGCACGTGAATCGGCGGGATGCTGTGGACGTTGTCTTTCCAGCCGTACGTGCTCGGGTCAGTCAGGAAAATGCACCAGTGCGATAGAGCCCGGTAGAACGGCCGCAGGGCATGCGGCTTGAGTTCCCAACGCTCCATCGTCTGGCCACGATTGATGAAGAACTTGGCCAGAAATGCGTTGACGTTGGGGAACGCATCCAGAAACACGGCGTGATTCGCATACTCGATGCGATCGTTGGGCGCAGGAGTTCCGGTCAGTGCCAACTTCCACTCAACGCCAGCCCCCAGACGCAGACACACCTGGCCCCACTTGCCGTAGTGACTCTTGAGCATCGACGATTCGTCGAGGATGAGTCCGGCCAAGTTGGCATCCGGCGTGTCATCCCGCAGGGCGTCGTAGTTCGTGATACCAAGCCGCCCGCCAGGCTTCTTGAGCCACTTCGCCAGATCCTTGGCGGCGACCTGCTCCATAGGCAGCGTGTCACCGTAGAACTTCGTGGCCTCGGCCATCGTCTGCTGAACAACCATCAGCGGAGACACGATCAGCACGGGCTTGTCTGGCACCGTCTCGCGGACGTGGCGTGCGAACTCCAGCAGCATGAGCGTCTTGCCGAGCCCGCAATCCGCGAAGATGGCGTACCGCTTCTTTTCGATAGCCAGTGCGACGATGTCACGCTGGTAGTCAAACAGGCCAGGCTTGGGCTCATAGCCAGCCTGCTTCGGCTTGGCGGCTGTCACGCCGATGTCGCTGGCATACTCGTCTGGAAACCACGCCATCCGGCCGTGAATCTCGTATCGAGGCAGCGACTTGATCCGCAGAAACTTGCGGTACGAGTCGATCGTGTCATCGAGATAAACCTGCATCACGCATCCTTTCGTGTTTTGGCCCCGTCTCGTGGGGCATCCGGCAGACTCACGCCCAAGGCTGAAACGCATCTGCTGCGGCGATTACGACGCCATTCACCGCACGGCGGCCAATGCGGCATCTGGAACACGCCGCGAGCCCATGGCGGGGCTTAGTCGCTGTTCCTTCCTCGTGCCACGTGATCCGGCGGCCTCCAGATCGGATGCACTTTTGAACGCAGTGCGTTGAACTGGCGTACTGCGTCCTCCGCAGCGGCTCGGTTCGCAGCCTCGCTCCTCTTAAGTGCCTCGATCGTCGCTGCCATGCCGGGCTGCTCTTCGTGACGCAGCCACTCAATGACATCGTCCACCGTTGGGAACCTCCTCATGACACGGCCTCCGTGCTGGCGGCTTCGTGCTCGAACTCGGTGCCGGTGTCGCTCGCCTCAATGAGCATCTCTGCACGGTGGTGCATGAGCTTGACCAGCTCGTCGTGCTGCTGGGCGTTGAAGACGCCTTCGCCGAGCCGCTTGTCAACCAGCCGCCGCAGCGTGTCCAAGGCGTCGATGGTGTCGGCCTTGCTCACCGCCAGACGGGCCTTGCCAACCGGATCGTCGGCGGGCTTGGCGGGCTCGGGCTTGAGCTTCACAACCGTGGGCTCGTCGAACTTCGGCCGCACCACCACGGGCTCGGGCTGCGTCGGGTAGTCCTGCGCCTCCTCGGCAGTCACGAGCCCCTTGAGCACGTCGGGGAAGGCGTCACGCAGGGCGAAGCCTCTGGCACGGAGTTGCAGCATGCGCTTGGGATACTGCGTCCACGGGCCAGACTTGCCCCACAGTCCGGCTTTCTTGGCGTCTGCCACGCTGAACTTGGTGACGTTGGCGTCGGGGTAGCCGCGTCGCTTGGCCTCGCATGTGGCCACCATGGCGTCACCTTCGCCGTCCACCCGCTCGCGGACGTACTCGCAGACGGGCGAGCCCATGACGAGGGCCAGGGCGGCGTCACCCCAGACGCTCGGGCGGCCGTTGATGCAGGCAATGCTCTGGAGCGACTGCATCGGGCTCAGCCCCACCTCGCTGCCGTGCTGGATCGCCAGTAGGCAGGACTCAGGCTTGCCCTTGAAATCCTTGGGAGCGAAGTCCGACTTCGCCACCATCTGGGCGAACGCCATGGCCTCGCCCATCGTCTGCAGTGCCAGCCCCCTGGCCGGCGTCGTGTTGGTGCTGATCTCCGTGCTCATCTCGCGTCCTTTCGTGGTGGTGGTGGTGTCAGTTGTGGAAGCCGTTGCTGCTGATCGTGGCCAGCAGTTCTTGCTGTGCCGTCTTAGGCTGCGTTGCGATGCTCTCGACGGCAGCGGTCAGCCGCTCAAGCGTGGCGTGCATGCAGCTGATGCCGTTGTTGATCTCGCACAGGGCAACTACCGCAGCCTCAATGTGCCGCTTGTCGGCTGCAGCGAGGGCAGGCGTATTCGTCACCGGCCTAGCCGCAGTGGCAACAGAATCCGCCAGCAAGGCAATTGCTTTTTCCCGGTGCACATACCAGCGGCCATTGCTCAACTTGAAGGCCGGAAGTTCTCCAGCCTTGGCGGCGTCGCCGAGCGTTTTCCACTCGGCTGAGTGGCCGTCGTTGTTTGCACGATTGCGATGGTCCCAATCCGCCAGTGGCACAAAACCATCTGGAATGAAATCCTGCATGCTCATCTCGCGTCCTTTCGTGGTTCGCGAATCGCGAACGTTCGTGGTTGAAATGCCCGCTCGGCGTCCTGCTCTGCGGGTGTTTGGTGCGTCCTTGCTGCTCGGGCTCCGCCCGCTCCTTCTCCGGTCTGGTTCCACCGAACCGGAGTCCTTTTCCTTTCAGTGCGTAGCGATTGAATCCCTCAAGCGATGCTCCCTCGTGCGAGCCCCCACAATCAGCGGCGATGAAAATAAGCGGGGTGGGGGGGGCAACCCCCGTGCCAAAACCCCCGTGATTTTCAGTGCGTCACGTCCTTTGCGGACACAGCGAGCCAGCCGCCGTCGATCTCAATGCTGAGCCGATCGCCGTCGATGTCCCAAATCCGGCCCTGCCACCGCAAGCCGCCGCTGGTGCCGCTGACGAAGTCGCCAATGGCGTACACGCGCGGGCTCGGCGTCTGCTCAGGCAGGCCGCTCACGGCGGCGAGGTACTCGTTTTCGTGCGGGCTGCTGTCGTTCGTAGCAATCATGGGGGGCTCTCCTTCGTGTGGGTGGCGTAATGTACGCCCGTTCAGTCGTTCGTCAAATCGGATTTATGTGCGTGGCGCACGGGGAAAACGGCAAGTAGGGGAGTCGAAAGTTTGTATAGGTGTCGGTGGTGCGTATCGGAAGATGGGCTGAAGGCTAACGGGAGTTAGGCTAACGTGCAAGCCCCGCAGCCACGATCTTGAGAATCACAACGACGAGTTCCAGCCAGAGATCCGTGCTCATGTGTTGGCCCTCCTTGGCCTTGGGTAAAGAAGTGCCACCCGTTTTGCCCCTGTCGGCTGGCCGGGTGGCCCCACCGTGTTCGGTTGTCAGAGTGCCTCGATGAATGCCGGGCTGACGCCGCTGATGTTCATCGTGAACACGCCGTGCAGCATCGCGGAGTAGCCGCCGACACCAGATCCGTCGGTGCCCCACATTGAGCCGCCGCGAGCCTTGACGAGCGACAGGATGCCGTAGTACTCGCCGTCGAGCTCCACAAACTCCTCGCGGCTGCCAGCCGTGAAATGCTTGGTGATGGTGACCACGTTCTCGCGGCTGCTAATAGTCCAGCCAGCGTCACGTGCGGCAGCGGCGAAGGTGGCGGCGGCGGTCTTGGTCGAGGTCTTCATCGTTCGTGCCCTTGGCTTCGTGTCTTGCGGCGAGTCTCACTTGCTCTCCACGCCCATATGATACGGATCGGAAGTTAGGCGTCAAGGGCATGAGAAAAGATTTTTTTGGGGGCCGTTTTCGCCGGGGGAAACGCTACTTCCGACGGGCGGCGACCTTCTTGGGCTTCTTCCGCTTGGCGGCTGGCCGCTTGGCAAGGTGCTTTTTCGCCTTGGCCCTGGTGGTCAGCCCGTCTCGAGCCCGGTCGGCCTCGGCCAGCGGCACGAGCTTCACCCGCTGCGAGAACGTCCGCACCCGCAGTTTTCCCTCGCGGATCAGGTGCCGCACCCAAGAGTCCGTGCAGCCGATGTAATCGACAGCCTCGGCAATGGTCAGGTATTCGCCGCCTTCGATCTTGTGGGCCATGGCAATCATGCCTCAATACTACTTCGGAACGGTAGTTGGTCAAACCAGCGTCCCGCACCCCACTGCCGCCGCCGTCCTTGACGCATTTGGTCAAGGGAGCCCCGGCGGCGTACAGTGGTGTACGAGAACTCTAGTGGAGGCGAGGGGAGTCGAGGGGTTGTATAGTAGTCACTGGGCATGGACAGCCGTTCACGTGCCGGGGATCATCAGCCATGGCCATGACTTTGAAGGAACTGGTGGAGCGTTACGCCCTGCTGCGGGGGCTCAAAGGGAAGACGGTGTCGCTGTACGGGATGCTCGTGGATCGCCTGGAACGATTCCTCGGCCACGAGCCCACGGTGCGGGATCTCGACGATCTGGTGATTGCCCGCTACCTACGGTGGCGAGCCGAGACGCCCGGCTGGCGTGGCCGGTTGCCGAGCCCGGCGAGCGTCCGCAAAGACCGGGTCATGCTTGCGGCCGTGTGGACGTATGCAGCCAGGAAACGTCTGGCCGTTGAGTTCCCCGAACTGCCCACGATCAAGGTGCCCAAGCGTCTGCCCACGGGCCGGGCCTACACGGCCGAGGATGTCGCCGCCCTGGTGCGGCAGGCTCGGCACCGAAACGGCTATATCGACGGCCTGCCTGCCGCCTGGTGGTGGGGCACGCTCATCTACGCGATCTACTGCACCGGAGAGCGGTATGAGGCCACCACGTCGCTCAGGTGGGGCGATGTTGACCTAGCCGGGCGTCGGGTCATCTTTCGCGGGGAGACCCGTAAGGGCTCAACCAGGGACATTGAGCGGCAGATCACGCCGGACTTGGCGGCGATGCTGGCCCAGCACCGGCGCGAGGATCACCAGTTGGTATGGCCGTGGGACCGCCGCAGTCGCAGCCAGTGGACGAGCCTCAAACTGCTGTGCAAGTCAGCCGGGGTGAAATACCGGGGATTCCACGGGCTCCGCAGGACGGCCGCGAGTTACGCCGCCCTGGCCGGCGGGCGGGCTGCTGCCACTCAGCTGCTGGATCACAGCGACCCCAACCTGCAGCGTGTCTACGTCGATCCGGTGATCTGCCCGAACGACAGCGACAGCACGGCGGCACTTCCGCCGCTGGACCTTAACGGGCCTGGGAAGCCGAGGTAGCCGAGCAAGCGGGGAGGCGTCGGGGAAAGGAGTACCCGCCGCCTCAACCCGCCGCCCGGCTCACGCATCTACTCGTCTGGCTCGCTCAACGGCGGCCTCGCCCTTGATCCGGCTGAGCTCCTTGAGCAACCGCAGCACGTCCGCTGCCAGCGTGCCAGAGGTGCCGGTGTACGCACCGCTGAACTTGCGGGCACGCATCTCGCACTCAAGCAGGTAGGCGTCGGTGAGCGGCTCAGCCATCGTTCTCTTCCCGGTACAGCAGCAGTGCCAAGAGCGAGTAGCTCGCCAAGTCCTCGAGCGTGTCGATCACTCCCTCGTTGTGCAGATGCCCGGTGGCGTTGAACGTGGCCAGCCTCGTTACCTTGTCGCTCAGCCGCACCATCGCAGCACGCCAGGCCGGGATGCCAACGAACTTGGCACCGTTACGAATATTGGCCAGCGGGTCCGTGCCGCTCGGGCATCCGTAGTCGCGGCTTTTTTTGCGATGCATTTCCTTGAGTCCGTCGCATAGATCGAAGAACGCCTGAGATGTCTGGTGCACGTCAGTCTGCCGCAGCCCGTCACCACGCAACCGCTCAATGGCCTCATCAAGCTCGTCTTGCGTCAGGCCAGCCCGGTGCAGGTGGTGCTCGTGAATGTCCTGCTGATACGAAACCTCTGCCTCATGTCGCTCGGGCAGAGGTTTTGTAACAGGTTGAAACGAATCTGTTTCACTTGGTGACACGTACCACGCCTCGTGCGGCTTGCCGGCGGCCTGGGCCTCGCGGCGTGCCTCGACTGCGTTTCGTAGCGTTTCGTTGGCCTCTGCGATCGATGGGCTCATCGGCGTCCTTTCGTGTGGCGTGCAGTGGGCAGGTTTCGCTAATCCAAAACAGCGGAGCGGTGCCCCAGAAAAACCCGCGTCCGTGGTTATTGTCCAACGCAGGGCAAGTGCAGCCGGCCTCAATCGCGGCGTCGCTGCCTGGTGTTTGTTTTCTCATGCCGATCGCACCGTGCCGTCGCCCATGACTCGGTAGTTGTGCACGTCGAACGCCCCACGCTCGTGAACGGTGCACACGGCGAATCCCCAGTTCCAAGCATTTACCCGCGAATACTCAGGCGTCAGATCGCAGAGACAGCCGACAGACCAGTTGGCAGTTTCACGGTGCCGCCAATCGCTCTCGGCGTGATTGCTTGTGCGGTGATGGTGACCGACGAGGCCCGTGCCCTTCATTCGCATCCACACGCCACGAGCGACGTTCACCGGGGCAGCCATGCCACGCGGCAACTCGTGGCCGTGGAACACGGGCAACTGCCCAAGCATGATGGGCCGCTGGTCTTCAACGAGCGTCACGTCGTGCTTGTCTAGATCCAGCCACGCCCCAAGGCTCATGCGTGGATCGTCGCTGATCTCAGCGGCGTGCTGCCACAGCCAGTGCGTCCAACGCTCTTCGTGGTTGCCGAGCTTGTAAGCGATTGGGATGTCGGGAAACTCTTGCCGCACGTAGGCAATGAACGAACGCACCGCCTCAAGCTCGCCCTTGAAGTCTCGCTGCGTCGGATCCTTCATGTAGCGACTGATTGCATAGAAGTCTGCGATGTCTCCGTTGAGCAGCAGAGCCGATAGGTTCTGCTCCTTGAGAAACCCGATGGCAGCGGCCACGGCGATCTCAGAGTGATACGGAACGTGCACGTCGGAGATGATGCCTACCGGCCCCAGCACCTTCATGACGTGCGGCGTCCACGATTCGGCCATGCTCTTAGGCATTGAGATCACTTCGCCAGCCTTACGGCCGGCACGTGGTGCGACGGCCCGAACGTTCTTTCGTGAGTGCTTTCCCTGCACGCCGAACTGCCGAGAGATCCGCAGGTTGGCCTGCTTCAAAGTGATGGCGTTGTTGCACTCTCGCACCAGGCGGCGAGCCAGCGTGCGTGCAGGTGCGTCCGGGTGCAGCCTGCACAGCCGACGGGCCATCTCAGTGATTGCGTCAGCTCCCGCCATCCTGCACCTCCCGGTATCCGAGGCTGTAGAGCACCTTGGCAATGTCTTTGCCCGCCTGCTCCGTGTGCTCCTCGCTGGCGGTTGGGAACAAGGCGTGGATCAGTTCGTGCACGATGATGGTGAGCTTGTGCCGCCCCTTGAGCGCGTCGTGGATCAAGATGCGTGGCCGCTTCGCCTTCTGGCTAAACGTGTAGCCGTACGCTTGGCCCTTGAGATCCGTGAAACGGATCAGCCACCGCTCGTCACCGTTGAGCGTAAAGACGTGATCCTCGGCCACGGGCAGACTCCTTTCGCCCGACTATGGCACGGGCGTCAACCGATGCCGATCTTGCGGCCTAGTGCGTTTAGCGACTCAGCCCGCTTTGAGCAACCACACGGGCGGCCAATGGCCTTACTGACACGCTCCTCGGTAATGCCAATCGCAGACAGCCCAGCCTTGACCATGTCGCCTAGGCCGGGCTTCGCTCGCGGGTACGCCGGGTGCGTCTCGTCCACGGTGATCGTGTCGCCGTCCTCGCTGACGATGCACGCACGCACCTCTTCAAGCGTGTATCCACGCTCGCGGCAGCGATCTGCTAAATGTAATAGACGGCATTTAATCATGGCAGTGGATTGCACGGCCCCTTGACCTTAACAGTCCACGTTACGTTTCCACCGCAAAACGTGCCATCGCCCGAGATCACATCGCCAGGGCCAAACACGTATTCTACTTGATCGTCGCACGAAGGGCACCCATTAAGCTCCTTTTCGTACACTGCGCTCCATGATGCGAAGCCCTCTACAACTTGAAGCCTCACTGTGTCTTGTTTTTCGACGCCATCTTTGCACGCAGGATAAAGGAAATCAACCTTTACAACGGTAACGTCCGAACCCCATGGTGCGTCTCCTACAACATCCACTCCTACTCTGCACCAGTTGCCAAGAAGCGTTTCGCTTGACGAAAGGTTGCGTGTCGGCGGCCTGTCATACAAAACAGGGCACCAAGCGTTATTAGTTGACGCATTGGCAACCGTAACCGTTTTCTGTTCTCCGCAGCAACATACGCCAGGGCAGCATGGACTACAAGGAAGCAGCATGGGGGCTAACACTCCGAAGCGATCAGAAACCATGCAGTGCCATCTTTGGCGATTGCGCAGTTTTTTGATGTCTGCGCGGTTACGCCAGCGAAAAGATTCATGGCCGCCGCAGTGCTGCCCGTGCTCCTAAGCGTTACGGCCGCAGTTTGCCCGATTTGCCAAACGCCAGTAAATGTCCCAGTCCTAAATACGGCACCAGAAGCCACTGAGACTCGCTCAAAACTCAACTTAGAAGACGAGCGGTCACCTCGCTCAAAAGTACGCACAGCCTTTGCTATTCGCTCAGCAGTTGACTTGGTAAAAGTCACTCGGTCAGTCGACGATGCTTTGCCACTTTGTCGTTGCGCCATAGCTAGATTACCTGCACGTCGCAGATGCTGAGCGCCGGAGTAGGCGTCGTGGCTGCGATAGCCATATTGATCGTGCCGCTCAATAGCACCGCCGTGCTCGAAGTGACGGAAGACGAGTAGGCCGTTGCGGGCGTGTGCGATGACAGATGAACGACGTACCTGTATCGTCGCGGCGTTGCCCCAGCGACGTGCTCCACCGAAGTCGCCGCAAACCCTTGGCCAAAGGTCAGCGTGGCAGTGTGCCCGTCGCCGGCTGTGTTTGCGGTCGCGGCCAACGTCGCTGCAGTAAAAACGCCAGTGCTAGGCGTAAACCAACGAAGGGGCCGATCGGCGGAATAAAAGGTGGTGCCGTCAGACGTAGCGGCAGAAAACACAGGGTACGCCGTCAGACTGAGCGTGGCAGTATTTGCCGTGCACAGCGTCAATGTTACCTGTTTGCTGGTGGCTGCAGTGATGAAGATGTTTCGCGTTGGCTGCGACATGGCTTAGAACGGCGGAGTGCCGAAGAAGTTGGAGAAATCTGTTTCTGGGTAGACACGTCGAACGAGTATGTCCGGCTCGGCGTTGTCGCCCTTGATTCCCCCGGAAGACGTTAGCGGAACAGGAGTGGTGCACGGCACTTTTTCGCCGCTATCCGGATCTTTCACGTACGCACGCTTTTTGACTCCAGAATCAAGAAAGTTGAATCCAACATTAGGCAACAGAAGGTTGTGCCCGCTCTGTCTGTAGATGAGCTCGGCACTAACTTGCCAATAACGCACCTCAGCGTCGTTGACTACCTCGCTTGCCTGCTGGCCACTAATCCCAGTGCAGAACCAAGTATGTGCGACACCTCCCAAATAAGCCGAGGAGTTTACTGTATTGGTTACTGCCGCAGCCAAACCAAGAGGAAACTGCCCCCTATTGCCTGAGATGCTGGCACGAACTTCAGCCTCATTTACCGTTAGCCCCTCGAAATAATCCTTGGCGGAGTTCTGCAGTGGCTTGCGGGTGCTGTTTCCGGAGCCGTCGAAATACACGAGAGCCGGAACTTGTGCGCCACCAATCGAGAACGTCCACACGTCTGGGCGGGCGAGGGGGTTGGGCTCGTAATCTTCACCGCTTCCGCCCATCGGCTTGGGCAGCTCGTATCGAAAAGTTATCTCAACGTGGTAACGATCCACTTCGCTGAGTGATGCGTCAAGCATGCGCAGAAATGAATACTCAGGATGAGAGTCCCCGATGCGGACGCCCACCGCATTGATTACTTCTTGCGTGCTGGTCGGCTCGTCAACAGTGACAACAACTTTCGTCTCCGCAGTTGGCGACTCGCCAAACCGCTGCGAGAAAGTCCTTGGCAAAACCTCGCGCCATTGGATGACAGCCATGGCTACAGAAACTCCACGACGCCGACTTCGCCATTCCGCTTGATCTGACGCAAGACCTCCAGCTGCTCCTTCTGGGCCTTGTTTGGCTCTGCCGACGCGGCTTGCGCTTCCATTCGCTGCCGCAGGCTGTCTGACGCTGTGTCGATGGCCGCGTTGAAGTTCGCTTGAAACTTGTTCAGCACGCTGCCGGCGGCTTCTGCTGCAATCTGCGTCTCAAGCTCGCGGATTCTTGCAAGTTGCTCGGGCGTCAGTTCCGCGCCACGCAGCGACTGAGGCACAACGCCGCCCATGCCGCCTCCTGCCGCTCCCGCAGATGCTCGTGCCTGCTGCTCGCGCAGAGTCTCCAACTCTTTCTCAGCCTCAGAGCGAATATCAATACCGAGGATTGGAGCAAACTTGTTTACGAAAGCCTCAATAAACTGAGCGAGCTTAAAAAAGGCGTTGCCGGCCAGCTTGATGAAATCCAGCAGGCCAGACGCCACCTGCTGAGCGATCTGCTGCGGGCCAGCCTGTTTAATGACGCCAAGAAGCTCCTCGGCGATAGTTGCTATTGGCCCTGCTAACTCGCCAAGGATTGCCCCTGCAATGCCCTTGATCGTCGCGTAGACCTTGCCGAAGGCGTCGTTCATGTTGTCGATTGCCTTGACGGCGTCGGCACTGACAACCTGCCCGAGGGCAATAGCCTCTTCACGCATTTTCTCTAAGGCACCTGGCCCAAGCGTGAAGAGTTCGCCGAGTTGAATGCCGCCTTTGCCGAAGAACTTAACAGCAGTGGCCGCACGCTCGGCAGGATCTGCAATGCGGGAAATCGCATCCACGATTTGTTCAAACTGCTGCTCTGGCGTCTGCTCCTTCAGCTCCGAGAACACAATGCCGAGCTCCTCAAACTTCTTTTGCGCTTTTTCGTCTAGCGTCGCTTTTCCAATGTTGAGGGTGAGCGTCTGTATCTGTTTGGCAAAGCCCTCAACGCTAATGCCGGTGTCGGCTGCTGCTCGAGCGTATGCCTGCAACGCCTCAACCCCGACGCCAGTACGGTTCGCCACGTCGTTGAGCGCATCCAGTTCTTGGCCTACGCTTAACGCAAATGACGCAACGCTCGTGACTGCTCCTGTCACTGCGCCGCTCAGATTGATGAAGGCAGTGGTGGCAGCCTGCAAACCGCCAACCGCAAGCTCGCCAATCTTTAGGTTCTTGAGCGTGCCGAGATCATCGGCAGCCTTTTGGCCAGCGGCGGCCATGGAGTCAAGCCGGCTGTTTACGTCAGCGACAGCCTGCGCCAGCTGGGCAGTATTCGCCGTAATCTGCATTGCCAGGCCGAGTGCGGTGCTCATATCATTTGCCGTCCAAGTCCCGTTTCATTTGCTGCAGTACGTCGAGCATTTGCGTGCGGTGCTGCGGCGGCTTTTCCAATGGGATGAAGTCTGCTGGGGACGGCGATTGACCACGTCGTGTGTGAGGAGCCAAAACCACGCTGGCTAGAAGTCCTGTCTGTGCCCACGAGCTATCAAGCGGCTGAAAATACCGTGCATAGGCCAGCCACTCACTCAGCTCGCGGCTGTCCATCTCTCGCTCAATCTGCCCAACAGTCATCCGCAGATGACTTGCTAGCATGAAGAGAAATCGACGCGACGGCCTCGCGTTAAAGCTCGCCGGCGAGTTCGACTACGTCCGCCTCCGTGAGTTTGTTGTGCCTCTGTGCCACGTCAAACAGTTCTCCCATCACTGCACCATCTAGCGACGCAACTTCGTTGATCTCGTTGTCTTGCCAGATTCGCACGCCATGCTCGTCGCACAAGGTGCGCACCAAGTAGAACGCTCGGAAGTTCTTAAACTTCTCGACGCCTTTGCTGCGAATGTCGATCCACGCTAGCTCCCAATCATCACGCTCGCCGACACTCAACACGCGGACGAAAACATCTATGTTCCACTCACGCACGTGCACCTTGAGAGGCTTTCGCACGCTGGCCGATTTGATCTGCTCGCGTAGTCCCATGGTCTAGGCATCCAATAGCTTGAACGTCACGGTGAAACGAGCCACGCCGTTCACTTCGTTCGCAACGCTCAACGACTCCCATACTGCATAGGAGGTCAAGTCTTGGCCGCCACCAGATATGGTCAGCTGTTTGCGATTGCCGTACTCATCGGAACTGGTATTGGCTGTCCCCAGCGTGGTGACGCTGACTGAGCCAACCTCATCAGTCCACTTGGTGAGCCGACCTTTAGGCGGGCCGCCGCCGACCTGCCAATCGAGCCCGACAACCTCAGTGAAGGGCGTGCCGCCCCATGACACTGATACGCCTTGGCTGTACGTCGCCACGGATGTCTCCTGTGGCGATTAAGGCACCTGGAATGCGGCTGAACCACGCACGGCGTCATTTACCGTAAGCGTGATGCTTGAGCTCTTGCACGTTGCGCCGACGTTCAGCGAGACGCCGCCGGCAATCGAAAGCGTGCCGTTTGCGCCCTGGGCGATCGGGCCGCCAGACGTGGCGAGATACTCAATCGTGACTTCCTTGCCAGTGTCGCCGGCAGATCCCTTGAGAGGCCGAGCCAACGTCAGCACGGTCTGCCCAGCAGTTTGGCCAAGGTGCGAAACGTCGATCTGATCGGTTGTTGCATTGTCGGTGATGCTGTACGTGATCGACGTGACAGTGTAGGTCGTGCCTGCAAAAGAGAATGTCGTGCCGCTGGAGTCATGGGGCGTGATGGGCATTTTGCTATTCCTCGCTCCACATTACGTCGTATCGCTGCGTGATCTGATACACGGGCGGTAGATCAGTTCCGGCCAGCGTGACAAAGTCATCCGACTCGTCCTGCAGAGCCGTCTGCCGTACCGTTGTATTGTCGAAAAACCCCCCGTATCCATCCAGAACAGCCCGCACCGCGTCGGCGAGACTTCTGGCCTCTTGATACGTCGTGCCGTACATAACGCATTCCACGCTCACTCGTGGCATTCCGGACGGCTGCCCGAGCGTTTGCTCACGCTCAATGCCAACGCGACGCCACGTAATAAACGGCAGGGCGGCCGAAGCTGGCGCGAGCAAGGGATAGACACGAGTGCCGACGAGGATGGCGACAGCCGGGGCTGTGGCAAGAGCGTTGCTCAGCACTGACTCAGGCGATCGAAGCATCAAATCACCCTCTTGGCTTGACGGGGAACTTGGAAGCCAAGTCCTTCTGCGCAGCAATCAGAGACTTTGTCATTTCAACCTGCAGCGCTGATCGCATCGTGCCTAACGACTCACGGTAGGCCGTCCTTACGGGTGGCTGCCCCTTTTTGCCGCCAACAGGCATTTCCCTGAGGCTGAGCCGCTCCCCCGCAGAAGCCTTTTTGAAAAACGCTTTTGGGTACTTAGGGGAAGTGTTCACCCTGACTACGCCAGCAAACTTTCCGCGTCGAGCAACTCGAGCAATCTTGAACGCGCCGAGTGTCTTAAAGCTCGACGCAACTGACGCACCGCTGCGAATGGAAGACGTTTTGATGAATCGCTCTTTCGTGCCGAACTCAACGAATCCGGCATGAAAAGCACGGTCCTTGCCCCGGCGCACAGATCCGCCGCCGGCCGATGCGGAGCGACCGCTGCCCGCAGCCACAAAACCCACAAGCCCTACGGCGTTCCCGCTCTTATAAGTCTTCACCTTGCTGGTGATTCCGCGATACAGGTTCCCTGTTGGGCCGCGAGTGACGTTGCTTTTAAGTGCCGTTAGCCCTGGTGCAAGGCTGCGACGAATAGCCGCGCCCATGTGCTTTCTTGCGAGGCTCGGGCGGAAACTGCGGAACGCGTCCCGCAGCTGCTTCATTTCCGGAAACTCAACTTTGATATCAATGCCGCCCGACATTAAACCGCCTCTTCGCAGATGGCGACGTGCTCAGTTCGATTGTCGTACTCAAGCAAACTGATGATGTTGAGCGTGCGAGATCGCCATACGATTCGCATGTTTTGCGTCATACCGCTCAGGTAACGCATCCGTACGCGATGCGTGATCGTCACGTCTTGCTGCCCAGCAGCGAGTGCCTCACGAGCAGAAACGCCTTCGACGCTGGCCGATCGCGTGGCAAACGTGCTCCACGAAAGCACGGTTTCGCCGAGGGCGTTGCGAGTCTCCGCAGCCTGCTGCACCGTTACTCGCTCGCGGAGGCGGCCGGCGTCCATCACGATTGACTCCACACGACAACCGTGTAGCGAGTCGTGCCGTTGACTGCAAAAACAGCAACAGACTCCTGTTCGTCAATGTTGCTGACGCAGGCGTCGTTTGCGGATGAGAGGTACAGAGATCCGTTGGCCTGCGTCAGAACTCCGCCGTTGCCGGTGGCGAGGAATGCCACGCGGCCGATGCTTGGCTGCACACTCACGAGCTGGCCAGAGGCGTCGCGGTATGTGGTTGGCCCAAATGACAGCGTCACGCCAGTGGTGCTGCATGTGCCTGACATGACGGCGACTTCGCCAGTTGTATAGGCCTCAGAATCCTGCAGGCTCACCACCTTGAGCGATGCGGTGCCGTCCTTGTCGTGAAACAGCACGTCAACATTGATGCGGCCGTCGATGCTCATTGGTACGATCCCCAGCGTTGAGAGTCCAAGAGCGACTTGACGCCAAACGGCACTTCTTGCGGCACTGCTCCAGTTGTCACAGTGGCCTGCCGGGCACCGTCGTACCAGTGTCCAACAAGCATCAAGATGGCGTGCTTTGTTGCGGCGGGGACACTTGAGCCGCTGGCCCCGTACCCGGCCCACCACGTCACTACGACGGCGTCGTTGTCCTCCATGCTCGCCGGCCAGGTGCCGCCGTAGACAGTCGTTACACGGCCCGGCGTCTCAAACCGCTGCACCCGGTACTCTGCCGTCGAGAGCGTGGCAGTGCCGCCCGTCTCGGCGGTGTAGGTGATCGTCACCGCCGTGGCAGTGCCGCTCGACACGACGGGCGGGCGTGGCAAATCAATCGGGTATTGGCTGTCCGTGGGAAACCGATGGAGCCGCAGACGCCACTGCGTATTCACGAGCGTGCGATCTAGGTAGGACTCAACCCATTCACGCGCCGCAGTGACGAGCGTGCCAATGTAGGTATCGTCGTCGCTCGTATCCACCCGCAGGTGAGCCTTGGCCTCTGCGACGGTGACAGGCTCAACGGCCGGCGGCGTCTGGCGAGTCAGGCTTAGGTACTGCACGGCGTCCTCGTTTTCGTGGCGTGGCGTCGGCCGTCTCTGTGGCGTGCTCGATGGCGGCCGTTTCAATCAGCGACTGCTGGTTGTCCTCGACCGCGACACGCTGAGCGATCAGCTGCTGAGCGAGCCCGCCGGGCACGTCTGCCGTCTGCCCCTTGCAATAGCCACGCCACGCTCGGGTGAACTTCAGTTTCGCCATCAGCCGACACTCCATGCAGTTTCGGGGCGTTTGTGGGTTGTCGTGAACTCCGTCGCCCATTGAAACACAGGCGTTCCGAGGTTCTTGCCGGGCCACGTCACGACGTACTCGCCATGACCCAGCACGACGCGGGGTGAGATAAAGACACGGTTGCCGCTCTCGCGCCAGTTCTTCCACCACCAGATATCCGGATCAATCCGGCCGTCGTTCCACGAGCCATCGGGATCTGGCTTGCTCCAAAACCATGGCTTTTTGGTTCGCTTGAGTGCGGCCGTGCTGATCACGGTGCAGCCGAAGTGTGCCGTGTCCACCTCCTGCACGGGCTCGGCAAACCACGACGCCGGCAGCTGCGTGTGCCCTTCCTCCGGTGGCGAGTCCAGCGTGCCCTTGAGCGTCAGCATTGGGCGGCCGTCTTCTCGCTTGGTTTGCAGCCCCGTGATGGCGTCACATTGAAACGTCATCGCCATGGCAAACAGCGTCTCAATATCCTGCCGCGTAAAGAACGTGTCGTAGTCGATGCAGAGTAGATATTCGGCCGAGTCAATGAACTGTTCCATGACTCGCGTGTTTACTTGGTCCCAGAACGCACCAGTGCCCATTGTGGGGCGAATGCCCAAGGGCATGAGTGCTTGAGCCCACGCAAAGTGGTTTGCCGTGAACGAGAGCCTAGGCATGCTCAGCACGGCCTCGACTCGGATCTCTACTTCGGTGCCACCGACTTTGACTAGCATGGTGCCCCTGCAAACGAGAGCGGGCGGCCCCGGTTGGAGCCGCCCGCCTAGCGTTGCACAGGTGTCAAGCCGCTCACGCACCCACGAGGCCGATGACCGGGCCAGCGACAGTGTCGCTGCCGAGCGTGTGGTGCGAGATGGCAACTCGAGCCACCGCACGAATCACGCTCTGGTCGCTCAGGAAGTTCACCTGATCGCTCGAAGCAATCTCGATGCCCTGGCGGACACCGTAGATCGACGAGTTCATCAGATCGCCGTAGAGGGCCATCACCACGCCGGTCGAGTCCGAGCCAGCCGGCAGCTGGTCGGTGAGCACCACCGGCTTGCCGAGGAACGTCAGCCCCATCCCCTGCGACAGGCCCACCGATCCGCCCTGGGCAAGATCGAGGTTCTGCATGCAGGTGGCGAAGAAGAACGGCGAAACAAACCACTTGGCACCCGCCTGCGAATGCTGGGGCAAGGTAGCCATCATCTTCAGCAGGTTGGCCTTGGTCACCTCGTCGGGAGTGTCACCGGCAGCCGTCACGAGCGACGCCGCGTAGGTGGCACCAGACGAAGCGTAGAGCCCGCCCGTGTAGCCCGTGGCGATGCCGGCAACAGCCGGGGCATTGCTCGGGTTGCCGTTCCACGCCGCCGTTTCAATGGCGGTGGACAGCGTCAGCGAGAGCTCAGCGGCCAGCCAATCGGCGATGCTCACGATCGAGTCACGCAGGAGCTCGTTCGCAATCGTCACCGCCCCGGTCACCTTCTTCGCAGTCAGGCTGACCTGCGTGCTGGTCGGATCGCTCGCCGTGATGGCGGTGTTTTCCGAGATCCAGTACGCCGTGGCACCGGCCGTCCGCTTCGGGAACAGCACGTAGTCAGACGCCATGTTGACGTTCATCGCGTTGGCGGCGAACGCCGAATAGTCGTTGACGAGCCGCAGCACGGTGGACTCAAGAACGTCGGGCACGAAGGCCGAGCCGGTGGTCGAGCCGGTCGAGCCCTGGGCACGGCTCTCGACGCCGTGATCCTGGCACCACCGCTTCGCCTCAACGTCGCCGCCCTTGGCCTTGAACCACATGCCGGTTTTGTAGGCGTCCTCTTCCGACCTGAACGCACGCAGCTTGCCCGCGTAGGGCACGGACGAGATCCGCACCTTGGGCTCCTCGGCACGCACCTCGGGAGCCGGGGTGCAGCGGTCCACCACGGAGCGGAGATTCTTGGAAGCGTCGGCCACCGACTTCTCGAAGTCGATCTTCTTGGCGAGCTTCGCGGCGTCGCTGTTGAGCGTCTCGAGCTCAAGGTCGCGCTCGGCGATCTTGTCGGCGTCGGTGCTCTCGATCGCCCGCACGGCGTCGATCCGGTTGGCGAGAGCAACGGCCTCGTCCTGCAGCTTCTTAAGGTTGTCCACTGTGTGTGATCTCCGCCGGCGGTATTGCCGATGGAGTTCAACTTGCCACTACGGGCGTGGAACCTTGCAGTACCGCAGCGCGGAAAGTGTTGTTTTCACAAACGCAACAGCACGCTGCCCGCACCGTGGGCAACGCAAATACCGCTGCCGCTCGTCGCCGCATTGGCGACTGCTGCGGGTTCGCAGCTTCTCGCCGCACGTGCAGCGTGGTTCAGACACGCTTGAGCCTCAGAAGAGCAGACCAGGCGGCGGCGACACCCCGCAGAGCCGAACGCGAATCAACCGCCTGGCCTGCTGGCTCGGGAGTCTCTTGCGATGCCAGCCACGCTGCGTACGAACGCTGGGCCACCGTCACGCTGCTTGCTGGGTAGGCGGGCGTCAGAACAACGCTCACGTCTGCCAGCAGCGACACCTCGCGGATCTCACGCACGGCACCTTGCTCGTCGCTCGTCCACCGCTCGGCGTTTGGGCCGGAAAGCCCGAAAGCGAAAGAACTTCCACGCAAGTCACGCCGACGCACGAGCTCCAGCGTGTCACGCCCCACCTGCGTATCGGGCGGCGTCACCGTGTATCGCAGCCCCTTATCGTCGCTGGAAAGCTCCAGCGTCCCGCTCGACGTGCGGCCGAGAATCAGATTGGCGTCGTGGTTCAGCAGTGCCACAACGTCGCTCTTGCCACGCTGACGGTTTAGGATCTTGTCGAACGCACCGGGCAAGATGATCTCGCGAAACTGCGAGCCGCCTTCACGCAGCGGCAGGCTGAAGCGGTTGTAGACGGCTGCGTATCCCGTCAGCACCTGCGTGCCGTTGGCACGAGTCTCAATCGTCAGTTCGGCTTCGGGGCACTCCTCAAACGCGAGGCAGCGTCGCTCAAGTTCCATCTGGCGTTTCCTCCTGCTCGGCCTGGTCTTCGGCGTCATCCTCTGGGCTGTCTTCGTCTTCCACTGCTGGCGGCTCTGGCGTCGGCTCAGGTGCAGCCGGCTCGCCTGCCTTGTCGAGCGTGGTCATGTTCAACTGAACAAAGTGCTTGTCACCTTCCGGCCCGATCGGGTTGAGGTTCTCAAGCTCGCGGATTTCGTTCACGCTCATCCAGCCGTTCTGCAGGGCCGAGACGAAATAGGCAGCACGGCTCGCGTGGTCGCCACGCAGCAGCCCGGTCACGCTGTGCTCAGCGAAGTACCGCTCGTCATCAACGATGAGATCCCGCGAGATGGCGGCCTCCCATCGCTTCAGGTGCGGCATGAGGCAATGCTGCACGAACTCCGTGCCTTGCACTTCGATGTTGTTGAACGTCGAACGCTCAAGGCTTTGGATCATGTGCGGCGGCACACGGAACGCCCGGCAAATCTCAATGACTTGGTACTGCCGCGTTTCCAGAAACTGGGCGGCCTCGTTGCTGCCGCTGAGCTCATGGGCCTTCACACCATTAGGCAAGACGGCAGTGCGGAAGGCACGATCGCTGCCCCGGTGCATCCGCTCCCACTGCTCCCGCAGACGCTCTGCCGCTTCCACCGGGATCGGGTTGTCGCTCTCCAGCACGATGCCGGGCCGGGCGCCGTTGCCGAAATACGTGCTGCCATGAGCCTCTAGCGCTTGAGCCAGCCCGATGGCGTTTTGAAAAATCCTGTACGTCGGCACCGGCGTCACGCCATCCTCGGTCGTGAATCGCAGGCAGAAAATCTGCTCCTGGCTGTAGATCGTCTCGCGTCCGCTTGGCTCGCGGTACTTGTACCGCACGCTGCCGTTCTCAAGCCGCTCGGGCGTCATCCGGCTCGAGTGCAGCGGCCACAGCTCAGAGACTGCACCACGAGCACCTGGGCGTATCTCGGCATAACTCGCACCGTAGTGGAGATACATGCCGGTCATCCAATCGCGGAACTCTTGGGCCGTCTGCCACGGATTGGGCTGCATGTGCAACAGCCGGTAAATCGGGTGGCTAGTGGCTTTCGCCTTGCCGCCGTTGGCCATCCGCTCAAAGACGTGAAGCGGCAGCGAAGAGACGGCATCGGAGATGACGCGAATGCAGGCCGTGTAGGCCGAGCACGCCATCGAGTTGTCGGCCGTGACGCGAATGCCGGAAGGCGTGCGGCTGCTCGACACGTCGGGCCAATCGATGCCGCGAAGCTCAAGCATGCGGTGGTCGGCGAGAACTTCGCTCATAGCGTGATGATGTCCCAGTTTTGTTCTGGTGGCGGAGCCGTTGCCGTCGCGTGAATCCCGAGGGCCATAACCATGGCCACCATCCCGTCAATGCGTTCCGTGCTCTTGGCTTTGCTGAGTTTGCAGTTGTCTTGGTGGTCGGTTTGCAGGGCACAGTTGGCGGCCATCCAACTCAGCACGGGATGGCTCCCATGCCGCATCCGCTCCGACAACACGAGCGCCTCGAGTTGGCGGCAGGGGCTCGTCATGCTGGCGTAGCCCTGCCCGTATCCTTCCACATCGATCCCATCGCCTTGCAGTTGCAGGGATAGTTGCGTCGCGTTCCATCTGTCGATACCCACTTGCCGGATGTTGTATTTCTTCGCCAGTTCGTTGATGTCTCGCCGGATCACGTCATAGTCGGTGACGTTGCCGTCGGTGGCACGGATGTGCCCGTCGCGTATCCAGCCGACGTAGTCCACTTTGTCTCGCAGCGTCCGCTCGGCGGCGTTGGCCTCCGGTACCCAGAAGAACGGAAGCACGTCGAAGGTGCCGTCGCTCGCCTGGCTCACCATGACGAACGCCGAAAGGTCGGTGGTGCTGGCGAGGTCAAGCCCGGCAAACCATTCCCGCTTCTCTAGGTCGGAGTCGAGCGGCTTGCCACACTTCGCCCAGGCGTCAGGCGACAGCCATCGCGTGTCCTGCGTGGTCCAGACGTTGAGCCTGTAACGCAAGAAGGCATTGAGCTTGGAAGGCGATTGCTCGGCCTCGCGGGCATCGGCCTTGAATGACTCCAGCGTGATCGTCTCGCCCAGGCTGGGGTTGGCTTGGTGCCAGACGCTTTCTTCCTTCCACGTCCCATCGGCACCGCACTCGGGCGGGGCGGCGTAGATGCAGCCGAAGAACGCCGGGTCTGTGGTCGGGTCGGCCGTGCACCGCTCGGCGTACTGGTGCTGCTCCCAGCAGATGCTTTTGCGGTCGAAGCCGGCCGTGGTGATGGACAGGATGAGTGGCGATCTGCGAGCCGCACCGCCGTACCGCAAGGCATCCCACAAGCGGCGGTCACGCTGGGCGTGCAGTTCGTCGAAGAGCAGGGCATGAATGTTGAGCCCCTCAGCACGGAACGCGTCAGCCGAGAGCACCCGGTAGAACGAGTTGCTCGCTTTGTGCACGATGGTCTTGCGGCTGTCTATCACCTCGAGGTGCCGAGACAACGCAGGCGACGCCCGCACCATCGACGCCGCCTCGCGGTAGATGATGCCCGCCTGCTCACGGTCACAGGCCGCCCCGTAGACTTCCGCCCCCGGCTCGGAGTCGAAGGCCGTCATGTAAAGAGCGATGCCGGCCAGCGTCGTGGACTTGCCCTGCTTCTTCGGCAGCTCGATATAGCCGACTCTGTGCTGCCGCGTGCCGTCTGGGTTCAGCCGGCCGAAGAGTTCCCGCAGCACATGATGCTGCCAAGGCAGCAGCGTGAACGGCTTGCCGGCATTCTGCCCTTTGCTGTGCCGCAGCACCTTCTCAAAGAAGTGCACGACACGCTCGTACTTCGCCTGACCTTCGGGCGTCAGTTCACGCGCCGTGGAGACGGAAGAAGTCTTCGACTTCGTCGGCGGGTTTCTCTTCCTTGCCACCTAGCCTCGTCCTTGACGTTGGCGTCAATCCAAACTCGCCCATTAGCGACGCCTGCAGGCTGACTAATCCGCGATATAGCGGCCCTGCAGGGTTGGGCTTCACGCCACCTAAGTCAGTGTGCATCACTGGTCCAGTGGCACGGAACTCAAGCAGGCAGGCTTGTGCTGCACTATGCACCTCGCACAAAGTCGCTAACGCTTCGCCATCGGCCGTCGTGAGCGTGCCGATGCCCAAGAGGATGGGCACGAACTCGTGCCACTTCTCTACGGCGACCGGGTCCACCATTAGCCGAGCCGGAATCGGCGGCGCACCTGGCGGGGCCGGAAGGTCGGGCCTGATCGGCCGTTTGCCTGGGTTGCCCAGCAGTTTGCGTACCGAAGCAGGCTTTGGCTTGGGACCACGCTTGCCCATCGTCAAAAACCTCGCGGAAACTTGCGGCCGCGCACACGCCAC
>Ga0315900_10003718_pt1 | contig 22075 bp, 42 predicted proteins | sample LakEriMetagenome_FD_203521 | JGI IMG/M metagenome (GOLD analysis project Ga0315900, IMG submission 203521) | Freshwater fungal communities from buoy surface, Lake Erie, Ohio, United States - Buoy 12 MA114 | ecosystem: Environmental > Aquatic > Freshwater > Lake > Lake biofilm | place: USA: Lake... | reverse complement strand
TGAATCACTTATTTGGCACAGTGTTAGCATACCTAAACCATCATATGAAGAATTATTGAATGCCTATATTGCATTTTTAGAATATAAAAATAGCACAAGGTATAAAGAATTAAGAAAAGCAGCTTACCCATCAATTGAAGACCAGCTTGATTTAATATTTCACGGTGGTTTAGACGCATGGAGAGAAGTTATACAAGACGTAAAAAATAGGTATCCAAAATGATTGACGCGAGTACACTAACTAAATTTGGCAATATGACATTAGGCGGCGGTCTAAACGCTGTCCTAGACTTAGACACTTCAAACACAGGATACTCAACTACTGCTCAGGGATGGGCCGGAATAACATTATCTGTACCCACAGCTATAGATAAAGTTGAGCTTGTACCTGCGTCAAATGGATTTGATGCTAGTGGATTAACCTCATCTATTACGATAGATCTATACGGTAAGGTAGGATCATCTCCAACCTCTCCTACAAATGGTACCAAACTAGGTACACTATCTTTTACTGATGTAAACTCTCAGGTATCTAGAACCATTATGTCTAATAATAGAGTTACTAATTACGATCATGTATGGGTAGTAATATCAACAGGTGTTTGGGCAGTTGCCTCATCTGTAAAAATATATAGTGTAGTACTGCCTTCAGCTCCATCAATTATAAACTCTAATCAATACTCATTACAGCGTTCATTGAATACTAATGTACCTCTAAACTGGTATGCTAGTGAGATCCCAGGATTTAGAATAGCTACAATTTCAGATGTAGATTCTGTAGCAACATTAACCTTTAGAATGGATGTTATACACAATAACATATACTCAGGGGCAGTAGGTATAGCTGGGCACATAGTAGTTAGATCTGGTAGCACATGGCAAGAATGTCAGGCGGCATCATTCTCAGATATCACCAACGCTGTAAGCGGTAAGAATATCATAGACGTTACCGATCACTATGGTAACATAAATATCAATATAAAGTACCAACTAGTGGCAAACAGATACTATGAATTCTCTGCATCCGGATCTGCTCACTCAACTGGATCCTCTGCAAACGGGTTGTGCAGTGTTTTAGCTGAGTACGGTCAGGGCCTCAATGCCTTAATATTAACTGTAAATAAAGGGGAGCTGCTATGCATCCTATAAAAGAATTAGATGACAAACTAGACAGTGTAATTGAAAAGCTTGAGCGTGTAACCTTTCTTAGTGAAATACTAAAAGAAAAGATAGATGATCTAGAGAATCTTGAAAATAGAGTAGCTAAAGTAGAAAATTTCCAAAGCTATATGAAGGGTATAATGGTAGCAATATCTGTAGCTGCTGCTAGTGTATCTGGTATGGTAGTAGACGCGTTTAGGAGAATGTTTTAATGACCTATATAGACAGGCGTATTGTAAGATTAATACCGGTTGGAACTACTACATTTAGTTCTACTGTGGGCGGTCTTGTACCAGCTTCTGGATTTGATGACGATAAATTTCTATGCAGTGATAGAACCTGGAAATACGTAACGTCTACATCTATATCTGATTTTAATACGGCTGTGCAGGCCTTGATAGACGCTTCAGGCGGTGGGGCTGGAGTAACTGATGGTGATAAAGGGGATATCATAGTATCTGGATCAGGATCTGTATGGACTGTGGATTCTTTACCAATATCTAGAATAACAGATTTACAGACTTCCTTAGATGCTAAAGTTGACGATTCACAAATATCTGCGTTTGGTGCAACTCTAATAGATGATGCCGATGCAGCTGCTGCTAGAGCAACACTTGAGTTAGGAACATTAGCGACACAGTCTGGAACCTTCTCTGGAACATCTAGCGGAACTAACACCGGTGACCAAACAATAACTTTAACGTCAGACGTTACAGGGTCTGGTACTGGCTCTTTTGCAACAACTATTGCTGCTGGTGCTGTATCCCTATCTAAGATGGCTAATATGGCTACTGCATCTTTTCTTGGTAGAAATACTGCAGGAACTGGTTCTCCAGAGGTATTAAGTGCTTCAACAGCACGTACTATGTTATCTATAAATAACGTAGAGAACACTGCGCTATCTACATGGTCAGGTTCAACAAACATCACTACGCTTGGTACAGTAGCTACTGGAACTTGGAATGCTACAAACATATCCATAGGTAAAGGTGGTACTGGTGCTTCTCTAACTGATCCTAACGCGGACAGGCTAATGTTTTGGGATGATTCAGCTGGATCTGTAGCGTGGTTAACGTTAGGTACTAATTTATCCATAACAGGCACTACTATAAATGCTACCGGAGGTGGTGGAGGTGGGCTATCAGATGGTGATTATGGGGACATAGTCGTATCTGGTACAGGTACCGTAATGACTATAGATTCAGCCGCATCAATTCAAGTTTCTGAAATAGGAGTAGGATCTGCAACAAGCGGTTCTAATGTCTTACAAACTAATGGGGATTTATTATTTGATGCTAATGGATCTGGGGACCTAAACGCTAACTTTAATAAGGATTCTTCGGGAGGAAGTGCGCAATTCTTCTTCTCAACGTCGTACTCTACTAGGGCTATACTAGGTACACAGGGAGATGATAACTTTACATTTAAGACATCTCCAGATGGCTCAACATTCTATACAGGATTGGTTATTAGTAAGGATAATGGTAACGTAAACATACCTACAGTAATAACAGAACAGGATGCTAGGGTAGCTACTTTAGCAACTGCCTCTCTACTAACATTTGGCTTAACAATATATTGAGGATTAAATGGCAACTTCACCAAACTTTACTGCAACACCTAAAATCGCTTGGTCAGGAAACTTGACTACAGGTACTAACACTTATGATGGTACGTCTGGTACTACTGTAGTATTTACTGCTGGATCATCTGGATCTTTCCTAAGATCATTAGAATTAGAGGCTGCTGGTACAAACGTTGCAACAGTACTAAGGGTATTTATAAATAATGGATCGGCTGTAGGTACTGCGTCAAACAACGCCTTAGTAATGCAATACTCTTTGCCTGCTACTACTGCCTCTGCTACTGTAGGAACTCCACATGTTACAGTCCCACTTAACTTGGCTATTCCAGCTAACTTTGTAGTGAGAGTTGTATTAGCTACATCTGTATCTGCCGGATGGCAAATATCATCAGTACACGGAGATTATTAAGATGTACTTCATTAATGGTACCCCATCTATAGCTGATAAGATAAGGATAATCAAACCTGCGAGTGGTACGGCTGGTACTCAGAGTATGATACCAGTAACTATACCACAATGGGCTTCTGCTGTAATGATTATGGCTATTGGAGCTGGTGGGTCAGGAGCTGGTGGTGGAACTGCAGCATTAGGCGCTGCTGTAGCTGGAGCTGGCGGTGGTGGTAGCGGTGCGGTAGCTAAATTATTTATACCTACAATTCTATTACCTGGTGTTATATACGTAACTGGAGGTATTGGTGGCGCTGCGGTAGCAGCTAACACTGCTGGTAATGCTGGTACATCATTATACGTATTGGCCTATCCAGATACTTCGCTAACGGCTAACACTGTAATAATACGGGCCGATGGTGGTGGTGGCGGTGCCGTGGCTGGTACTGCGGGTACAGCAGGTGGTGTTGCTACAGCTGCACAGACTATATACGGACAATCTGCTAACTTTGTTCTAGCTAACTCTGCAGCAGGTTATATTGCTGGTCAGGCAGGCGGTGCTGGAGCTTCGGGTGCTGTGGGTGGTTCTATAGCTATAGCTACTGCTGCTACATCGCCGTTATTTACAACTGCTGGAACAGCTGGTGGCGGAGTATCTGCTGCTAATGCTACCTTTGCTGGCGGAGCGATAACTGGTTCAGGATTATTATGGTCTCAGTATGCTGTGGCTGCAGCTCCTGCTGGAGCTAACGGATCTGGTGGAATGGATTTTACAGGATCGCTTTTTGGTAGCTCTACCAAAACGGCCTTGATTGGAACTGGTGGACTCGGTGGCGGAAGCGTTAGTGGGACATCTGTAACAGCTGGTAGCGGTGGTAATGGAGGACCTGGGTGTGGCGGCGGAGGTGGTGGAGGTGCCAATGGTACTACCGTTACAGGCGGTGCTGGTGGACGCGGCGGAGACGGATTAGTAATATTTGTATTTATTTAAAGGTTTAGTATGTTAGCGGGATTAATATCGGGTGCTCTATCGCTTGCGGGATCTGGTGTAAAAGGATTCTTCGGAGTTAAAGAGCGTCAATTAGATACTGTACAAAGTGGGATATCAGCACTGAGTGATGCCAATTCATCTGCTGCACAGAAAGAAAGAGCTATAGCAGACATCATATCTTCAGAGATGCAGAGTGGGTATTGGTTAGCAGCTGTATGGCGTCCAATGATAATGGTTGTATTTGCTGGATTGCTTGTGGCTTACTTCTTTGGATATACTACACCAAACTTAATGATGCCAATGCCAGCTAACTCAGTAATAGGTGAAATATTTAATTTACTTACTATTGGACTAACTGGTTATATACCTGCGAGGACTGTAGAAAAGATCGCTACGCAAATAAACATTGGTAGAGTTCTATCTAAATTAATTGAAAAGAACGTCAACTAATCGTCGTTAAGTAGATTTAGTATTATTACCATAAATATAAAGATTGATACTAACATTAATAGGTTCATTATACTGCCTCCTTATTAAGTTCGTCTTCTAATAAAGCTAGTGCTAGGACTAAGCTGCAGGCTGCGTGTGCTATATGGTTTAAGCCGGACTCATCATCCAATTTACCTACATGTAGATATTTGTACGTATGTCTTAACGATGCTTCAATAAAGTCTTTTGGATCTCCCTGCTTCCAGCATTGATCATCTCCATATTTACTTATACCAAACTCTCTAACTTTAGATATAGCTTTTAAGGCCTGATATGGAATCAGGCTTAATCTCTCTTTACCCTGTACATCTTTAACTGTCATGATTAACCTTCTATTTTAATTGTTGCAGTTTTTATTATATGTATGGTTCCTATTATATCACCTGGGTTTACTGAGAATGACGTATACTTATTATTTACTAACCCTAGTACAACCTCACCAGTAGACTCAGAGTCTAATATTGTTATCCCGTTTACCAATGATACGTTACTATTTAGTGATAAGAGTGGATCTATAGACAGTAAGCCTATATGACCTTCTGGAAGTGAGATTTTAATACCTGTTGGTATTACTACTGTTGTACCCATACCTATTAATACTGGTAGATTTATACCAGCTGTAACTACGATTTGAGAATCATCTGGTCGTATTATATGATCCATATGATTAGCTAATTTAGTTATTTTTACTTTCATGTATTATACTCCTCTATATAACCTAATTTAATTAGCGACTTAACTACCAGCGCGTGTGATCCGCTGTGACTTAACATTAAGTAACTAAAATCGTTACTTGTAAACTGATTGATTACTTTGTATTCTTTTTTATTTATAGTGCGTACACTACCAACTTTATATACAAAAACCTTTGTCATGATTACTCCTTGAAGCCTAGTCTACGAGCTTCCTCTACTACTGCCTCCTGTCCGTACTCTACTTCTAAGTTTACTACATAGTCTATTGTGCGCTTATCAACTAAGTAAGTAAACATTTTGTCATATGTTAGACGTGTAATAAAACGTTTCTGATTTGTAAAAACTGTCATGGCTTTACTCCTTTATATTAAAATATTTTGAGCATGATTTGCATAATAGGATCTGCTTACGTCCCGTCTTGTTATAGTATGATCCACGTTTAATAACATCGTGTGATGAGCAGTGTGGGCATAGGTTTGGCGCATCTACTGCAAATAGATTGCTGTTGATCTTTGTATCTACGTATGGTAATAATCTAATAAATACTTTCTCAAGAAGCTCTACGTCTACTTTATTGTATTCGGCCATCTTCTTAATTGCCTCGAGATCGCCATTAGCACATCGTACCCAATCCATAGCTTCCATCTTGTTTTTGACACCCTCACCTAACCAATACCCTATATGATCTAGTTTATTAGTATTTAGTTTGAAATGTTTCTTAACTAATTTGTATGTATCTATAGACTGCACAGGTTTTAGTGGATCTAACCCGTTAAGTAATACCCTAGAGTTAAACATCTTAATATCATGCTTATCTCCATAATGAGCTACAGTGTAGTCAGCCTCGTTATATATCTTAGCGAAAGCTTTGATTACTTCACTATCGTCATAGGGATCTTTCTTAAGATTCTTAGGGAAGTCAGCTGTAGATATTACCTGTGCTTCGCCTTCTTCAAACCACTTGTATGCTATAGATATTATAGAGTGTGTCTTCTCTATAAAAGGTAGCGTACCCATAGGTCCATTATAGACATTAAAGAAGTATCCTCTATTAGGTAAATTCTCAATATCCCATATTAATATTTTAGGTTTATTAATTGTTGTCATTGTTGTTCTCCTTAGCATTATATCTATTGTACTTCTGTATTCTATAATTGTCAAGATTTATTATCTCAGCACCTAAATACTTCTTAGTTACTGGGTTTGTTTGTATTGTTGACAGCATAGATAGCTGCATCTTTAGTAAGTATTCCATAATCATAAACCAGTACATTAGAAACCTCCCTTACTTTCTACGGAAGCTTCTACAAGCTTACATCCGTTTGTTGTTTTAAACCCAATAGTTCTTCCTAAACTTCCCTGCCTACTCTTTATAACTTCCACCACGAATGTTCCTGGTACATCATCGTAATAATCTGCTTCTATCTTCTCTCTAGGATTGTCTGGGTCTTTTACTTGTTTTACTGTTCCTGTAACTCTAGCTGATTCCTTATTCCACACTTTTAATATAAGCGCTGCTGTGAATGATATATCTTTACTCTCATGTGCTTGATCTTGGAATGGGGTATCGCCAGAGGTAAGCTGTGATCCACCTACTATAATATACTTAAACTCATTTGCTAGTTGTCTAAATTTCTCCACTATGTTCTTAACTTCTAAGTATCTTTCCTGCCTACCTCTGTTCGCCGGTACTAACTGTAGGTAATCTATGAATATAACCACTTTGCGCTTAAGCGCTGCTAAATATCTTATTGTCTCCTCAACTTCTTCCACACCTACGTCAGCATCTGTTATGAATAACCTATCTTGTTGGATGTATTTATTTACTTCATCAACTTCTGGTAATTCATTATTCTGTATCTTTTGTTTATATACTAAGTCATCTTTATAACCTACTGGATCAAAGGCTGTACCATTTAGGGTCTTTATCAACCTTAGTATAATCTCATCATTAGGCATCTCGTAAGATAGGTATATACATGCTGTATTAGTCTGTCTTAAAAGATTTGCCATCATGTTTATTTGGAATAGTGACTTACCGTGGTTGGTACGTCCTGGTATTACTACTAATCCGTGAGTCGGTAGCTTAATATACTTATCCATGCCTGGCCATCCTAGAGATAATCCTTCTTCGATATTCTCAAACATTGATTGTACATTATCGGTATCTATTATACCTCTAAGCATTGGCTTAGCTACATTCTTACGTGTCTTGTATATCTCAGCTATTGTATCCAAAGATAAGTTATCTGCTAGATCTGTCTTTGGTGGTAAGCTACTCACATCTACTAAGTAGATACTCTTACTTTTTAATACTCCGGCTAGTTTATTCATTGCGTCCTTACCGGCTGGATCGTTATCTGGCCATAGTACTATATCCCTATTATCGATTTTGGCCCAATCCGCTAATAAGACTGCTGTCGCACCACCTTTCCAGCTAACAACGTCAGCCTTAGTGAATATTTTAGCGGCTGCATCAGCTGCTTTCTCACCCTCTACCACTAGTACAGGGCGACCATCATCATGCAGGAACTCTGATCTGTACAAGAAAGGTCCCTTGGTATCTGATGTTACCCACCCCTCATCGGTAAGTATGAATGGGCGTATCCACTTATCATCTCCAGATCCACGTCTAGCTATCAACATTACGCATTTGTTATCTTTGTAATACTTATGGAATATAGTATCCTCTGATTCAAAGGGTACTTCCCCATCAGGTATTTCGATAGCGTCTGTAATCTGGACTTTTTCTATCTCATCCTTATCCATGACTATCCTCTCCTTTGTTTGTATGAATTCTTTATAGCCGCAGTGAAAGCACTTGTAGCTATATCCGGATTCAAATTCTATTACTGAGCATGTAGCTAGATGTTTCTTCTTTCTTGAAGATGCACATTTAGGACATTGCTGTAGGGTTTTATTCAACATAAATTTTACCAGCTAACTTACGTGCTCTTATAGATAGTACTTTAGATCTTTCCATCAATAGTTCTACATCTATGATTGCACTTGGGTTATCCTCATTTATAGCTCTAGATGCTCGTATTGCATCATCGACTGTTGTTTTCAACTCTGAGAGTAAAGTCTCTAGTGAGTATTGTTTAACTGTTTTCATTTTATTCTAACTGTACGATTCTCTATCTCGCCAGTTTCCCTATCAATTATTATTGCTTCGGCTATTAGGCTTCCCATATAATCGTATATGTGTTCGAATACAATGTCAATATCAAAATCTCTGCAGCTATATACGTCCATCATTAGTAAGTTTTCCTTATCCCATATATGATATGCTATATGTGACGTAGCTAGGTTTACAGATCCGGTTAATCCTTCGTTTCCTTCCTCGGATACATATACTGATCTGGCTGGAGTTACTTGTACCATTCCTATTTTCTCTATAAGGGATACCATGAATGTATTTCCTTGTGATTCAGATGTTATAGGTAAGGTTACTTTAGCCTTTATTACTAAGTGTTTGTGTATTGGTTTGAATGCCATGTTGTCCTCCTATTTATTAATTTTAGATACCATGTTATTAAAGATAGCGTCAACTTTCTCTAACTGAGATAAGCTAGTGTGTTCGTTATGTACTATGTTTAAATGATATTTTATAAAACTTTTTAATGCTTTATTTTTTGGAGAAAAATCTTCTAGGGTATTTACGTTTTTATAAATAGAGCCTAAGATGGTTTTGATTCTGTTCTCGCTAGGTGTTTCTATTATATTTTTCATTGTTGTTCTCCTGGGTTATGATTTAAGGATACTACGCAATAAAACCGGTGTCAACATATTTAATGAGTTTCTTTCCAAGAATTCCCAACTTTATACTCACCGTCCATTTTACATCTCATTTTAAAATCTTCACCGGCCTTAATAATACCATCTCTAAATAATGATCCTATCTTCTCTGCTATCTCTGGTCTGCATTCTATCTGCGCTTCGTCGTGTATGTTTCCCACGTAGTTGTAATCTGTTCCTAGTAAGAACCCTTCTTTAGTGTATAGCTCATATGAATTTATTAATGCCTGCTTCATTATTATAGCGCCAGCTGATTGTATTAAAAGGTTCAAGGCTGAGTATTCTTTTCTCGGATGTAGTGGCCTTCCATCTAAACCATTAAGATATTTCCGTTTTAGAAATACGTTCTGTACATCCTTAAGTAATTCTGAGTATCCAGTGAATTGTTCTTCAATTGTGTGGCGTAGCTGTGTACCAAGACGCATAAGCTTTACCGGATCCCTCTCTGCGACACCCATGTCATCGGCCTTAATCTTTCCTAACTTAGCATTACCAGCTCCATACACCAGTGCATATATCATGGTCTTAGCACTATCACGTTTAGCTAATCCTGCAAGATCTTTGTTACGTGTGTGTACGTCGCCACTTTCTACCTCGATTGCAAATAAGCCTTTATCGTAGAATGATAGATAGTGTCCTAGTACTCTTAGTTCTAAGGATGATGCGTCACAGCCTACTAGCTTAAAGCCTTCACGAGGCTTCCACAAATCACGCATACGTAAATCCTTTTTATCTACCTGTGCTAGATTAGGTTTGGAGTGTGTACATCTAGAGGTGTTTGCCCCGTTGGTTATAACATCTCCGTGCACTCTTCCTGTGCGGTGATTAACACACTTAATCCACGCATATTGTCCGTCGTTTATCATACCTATTTGTTTCTGAAGTCTAAACATTCTCGCAGCAATAGCAGATGATTCAGTACCTATAGAGTCTAGGATTTTCTCATTAATTTCTGGCTGTCCTGCTTCGGTAAACTCTTTTGGTACCCACCCTAATTCCTTGAAGTATGCTATTAATTGTAGTCTACTGGTTGGATTAGGGTCAGTAAATTTAAACTCCTTAGTTACTACCTTTTTGTTAGAAGTATATGTATATGAGGTATCATTCTCTGACAGAAGGGCACCTTTCTTAATGACTGTTTTATAATGCGTTAAATCCTTTTGTGCTGGCATTAATGAACTTAATTTCTCTCTGAGTTCTTGGTACTCTATATTTAATTCGTCGTATAACTTCTTAGCTCCATCTACGTCTAACGTGAATCCAGCCATGATTTGTTGGTTAATTAGATAGGCGAACTTGTGCTCTATGGTTATGAAGGTAGCGTTGATATCTACTTCAGATATAAGATGGTTATAAAGTTTTTCGGTTACTACTACGTCCTGTATACAATACTTCACCATTTCTTCAGAGTATTGACTAAAATCATTAAACTCCGATTTATGTACGCCTAATCTTTGTCCCCAAGCGTTAAGGCTATGTCCGTTCTCCCGATCTGGGAGTAAGGCCCTACTTATTAGTATAGTATCAACTACTTTGGTAAAGTCATACTTTACATTATACAATCTTTTTAAACAAGGTAGGTCGTACATCATTATGTTATGACCAACTATCCTATCAGCTTTATCTAATATAGATTGTAATTCTACTAAGTGCTCTGGGTTCTTAAATGGTGTGAAGGTTCTTGTGGCTGTACCATTGCTGACTACTACGCACCAAACATCTGTAGCGTCTAAGAGTAATCCGTTTGCCTCAATGTCTAGAAAGTATGTCTTCATGGTACAACCTTATAAGTTATTTAGAAGTCGAAGCCGTCTCCTGTTGGTGCAAAGGCTTTATCTGATTTTTTAAATCCAGGTGCCTGGGCTACTGACTTAACTGCGGCTTGTCTTCCCATTGCCTTTTCTCCGTCATCATCTTCAGCAGGAATGCCTAACATTGCCTGTAGTCCGTATCTTCTAGCGTATGTTATTGCACTACCTAAGGCCTGTGGGTCGTTCTGTTTAGCTACAACTACGGGCGTGGTACCAGATATAAACTCACCACTTTCGTGTACTAGCGTTGTCTCTACTCCTGCTTCTGTTACTATCTGTAGGAACGCGATTCCGTTTTTAAGTAATGGCTCTTTGACTACAGAGACTACCTCTGCTAAGTCGGCGTATTTAGATTTAAAGAATGGGTTAGCTGCATCTTTCTTAGCTGATCCCATTGCTAGCTGTGCTTTTACTAGAGCGGTAGCTAACTTACCTATTGATTCACTTCTATTCATAGTTTCCCCCTATAATATTTTTACTCTGTTATGTCCTATTCTCTCACGAATCTCAGTAGATGTCAAGATAATATCCATACCATTAATGTATGCGAACTTCTGTTCTTCTGTGAGTGCTTTACGTGCTGATGTACTATTTAGTAAGTACTTGTTAAATGCTGTATTAAATTTAGGCTCAGTTACTAATAGCCCATCCCTATCTGCTATACGTGGGGTGTGGAATAGAACCACTGCTGGACTATTTATGTATATATGATCTGCGTGAGCTAGTATGATTGCCCCGGCAGACATTACATATTTAGGTACAATGATATCGAAGCTTCCTGTAATGCTTCTCAGTAGAGCAATTACATCTACCATAGATTCTAATTCTCCGCCATAAGTAGTTAGATTAATGCAGGGTTTGGAAACCTTTCCCAACAGCTGTTTCTTTACACTATCTACCATTTGCTGGTTTACCTCACCATTATATATTACACATGAATTAGCATCGATAGGCTCTGGCTCGGCGTATTGATAAGCAGTATAAAGCATTGATGTGGATATTGCCACTGCGCTTACTAATACTATTGCTTGTTTGAATATTGTATTCATATTATCCTCTATATCAGAGATCTAACTACTAGATTATCATATAATTTTAAGTAGTCAATATCTATTTGTTTACATATATCTCTTAGATAGTCGCTATTAAAAAATTCCTTAGCGTCTTTTCTTAGAAATCTATCTGAAGATTGTAAGTCTATTATACCGTAAACAATTACTGCTAACCACAGTCTTTTATATTCGGATCCGTAATCATCTTGTCTAAGCTGGTTCTTTCTAAGTGTATCTAATATCTCTAGTAAATCGCTTACATTAGTTTTCATCTTATATATCCTCATGTACATATAACTATATTATATCAGTATGTACAAAAAGTCAAGAACTAATTATATAGCAGTTCTATACCGTCGTATATATGCTGTAGGATAATTCTTTTACTAGGTTGATGCACTACAAAGTTCTTATTATTCTCTAAACAATTCCAAAATCTATTGGTCTCTTCTAGTATAAGATCATGTATTATTTTATTAGGTTGTATCTCATATCCTATTCCAGGAAATGGGGCGGTAAGGCTTAGACAAGCCAGGATACCTGACTTATATCCACTAATCATTAATTGAGTCTGTACCTGTAGAATGTATGCAATGGGTGGATTTGAATCCCACTCACGTATTTTCTCTATTGTAGTCTTAGCCTCTACTATATGATTACCTTCTTCACTAATTATATAGCCATCTAAGCTTGCCGATATCTTAACGGTATCATGCGCAATCATTACTACATTACCGTCTCCGGGTTGTTTAGCAATAATACCTCGTTCACGTAAATCCATAAATACAGAACTCTCAAAGATTCTTCCTGCGCGCATATGTATACTATCAAATGGCGGCTCAGGTATGAGTTTGGATTTGATTAGTTTATTGGCTGACTTATATGGATTCAATCCAAATAAAGATGCAACTTCGGTAGCAGTTAAATACTGTCTACGTTTGTGTAGCCACTCTGGAGAACCGTTGGTAAATTTAAATACTTGCATCCTACCCCATTTGTATGGTAATATGTATCATCACTATTCAGTGTAACACAGAGGATGTATAATGTCAACAAGATTTACTAAACGATCTAGATTTAATAACGTAAAGGTTACTGTTAATGGTCGTAAGTATGACTCAAGGTCTGAGGCTGAGTACGCAATGACACTAGTGAGGATGCTAGAGCTTAAGCAGATAAAAAGTATCAAGGAACAAGTAAGATATGCATTACCTAATATGGATGGTAAGTTAAAGATGGCTTACATTGCAGATTTTGTAGTTATAGGTAATAGTGGTAAGGAATATATAATAGATGTCAAGGGTATGTTAACTCCTGAGATGAAGGTCAAGATGGCGTATTTTCAAACATATCACAATAAAAAAGTCCAGCTGGTTTTTACAACTGGACCTAAAGCTTTCGATGTATCGTTCTTAATATAATTTAATACCAAACGTAATTGCTAGATAGAGGAATGTTATCATACCTACTATATAGGATGGTAATATAATAAACACTAGTATATTTCTTAATTTAGTTATCATTGTATAAGCCCTGATAAAATTATAAACATTACTATATAAGTGAATGAGGATACTAAGAACATCAAAAACATTATATATTCATTTCTATTATCCATAACTACCTCTTTTTCATTATTGAATCTACTAGGCCGTAATTAACTGATGCCTCTGCATCCAACCATAAATCTCTTGTAGTATCTTTTAGGATCTTACCAAGTGTGTGACCAGTATTATCAGCTAATATTTGCATAAGTTTTTTGTTAAGTTTTTTAGTGTGTTCGAACGATGCTTCCATATCCTGTACGTTACCACGCGTTCCTGCTGAAACCTGATGTAGCATGAACTGAGCATTTGGTAATATAAACCTTTTACCTAATGTTCCTGAGGAAGCTATTACTGAGCCCATAGAGCATGCGTATCCAGTTACAACTGTAACTACGTCTGGCTTGATTAGATTCATCGTATCTACTATAGATGTTCCTGATACTACGCATCCACCAGGTGAGTTAATGTACATATAAATATCAGCATTCTTATCTTCTGATTCTAATAATAATAACTGGGCTATTATATCATCAGACATTAAATGATTAACTTCGCCATTAACAAATATGATGCGTTCCCTGAGTAATCTGGAATAAACATCCATGGCTTTGACACCCTTGTCGCTTACTTCGTATGTTGTTGGTATAATTCTATTGTTGGTCATCGTTATCCTCATGATCAATTACTTTAGGTTCTTCTTTGGCTGGTATACTGTATTGTATCACATAATTCTTAACATCTTCGTTCTTGGTTTCTATACTAGCCTTACGTGGTGTTTGGTATACAGATAGTTCCTTAGCTAATTTCATTGCTGTACTTAAGTCTAAGTTAAGCTTACTACCATTTTTCAATATCAATTGTTGGAACTTAACTGCATCCCCATCAGCTTCATCAAATATTGCATTGAGTGTGGCCTGCTGATCTTTAGCTATCTTAACAGTTTTAGGTCTACCATTAGCATTTCCTGAAACACCTTTAACGAACTTACCTCTATTACGTATTGAGGTAAGACCTTCTATATCTTTTATAGTTATAGATCCAGGCTCTGCCTCATAACGTATATCATTACCTTTTTCTTTATTCTGTGCGTGAGTTATAACCTGTAAGTTAGCTGGTACGTGTAGTCCGCATACTATTGGATTATTAACTGGTATTATATGATCTACTTCATGCTGTACGCCTGTTGTTGCGCTTAGATGTTTTGCTAAATCATAGAACTTATTAATATGTGTCTTTTGTTCTACTGTTAGCCAGGAAGGGGTAGCTGATTTAAGGCTATCCCTACGTCCGGCGCATTTATCTTTGTTTTTATTTATGTCTGCCATATCTATGTGCCTTTCTTTCTGCTGATGTTTCTAGTGCAAGTTTTAGTGTTGCTGGTATTACTAAATAAGCTACGCTTACTAATATTAAAGTTGTCATCGTATTTACCTCTTATATTAAGTTTATTGTAATTTCTCAAGAATGTCAAGAGAATCTTTATAGTGTCCATATATTTCTTTATACATCTCAAAGCTTACTACTTTGGATTTACTTGTGTGGGCTTTTAGTAATTCGTACATAGCTTCGTTATGTTGTACTTCGTCTTCTAAAGACTCTAAATAGCTATCTAATTCGGAACCTTTTACTAACATTACTTGGTTTTCTTCGTCATTTACTGCTACATCGCTCCAACCTAATGTGTCATCAGTTACGAAATCTTTATAATATATAAACATGGCTTCCTCCTATTGGAAAATTTTATTACGTTTTCTTTGTTGTATACTTTGTTTCATGTGTTCTTTGTGAGCTTCGTTATCGGCTCTTAAGTAACCATTGCTTAAATATACTTTAATACTGTAGGCACAAATTAAACCACCAACTATTAATAAGGTTAATATAACAAGTCTATATATTACATATTGGTCTACAGTCAATACTTGGAAGTGTGTAAGTAGTTCACCAACCAACCAAGCTGCGTCTGCAGCTACTACACCCACGCCTGCTGCTGTGGCGATTATGAATGGGCTTTGAATCTTGGTCATCTTATTTTCCTACTTTATTCTGTGAGGGTTAATTCCCTCTATAACTTAAGTATCGCTCTTTTCTAAACCGAAGTCAATACATTTTATTTAAAAATGTCTACCATCTTCAAAATGATTAGGCATGTCAGTATCTGAGCCGATTAAGCTCTGCTCTATACCTAATTCTGGTGCAAAGATATATATTAGAGTTATAAGTACTACAGCAATTATTACTAATGATAGTATTATTCTATTACTGTCCCTTTGTTGTGCTATATAAAATTCATCTAACATTTTATTACCCCATTAATATTGTTACTACAATTATGCCTACATAACTTAAGAAGGCTACTAGTTTATATATTTCTGTTGAATTCATTTCTTCCTCCTGGCGACACCTACCCGATTAAAGCTACAAGTAGAGTTACTCCTAGTATTATTAATACATATACTGTTACTGATCTTAGTGTTAGGTTTTCTAGTTCGTTATTGTTTTTCATTTTATTAACTCTTTGGTTATATTATTATTGTACTCCTAAAAAAATATCAATACAAGTAAAATCTTTAGTAGGCTCCTGTGCTAGGTGGAACCTAGCTAGATTCAATATTCGTAAAAAGTCAAGTTATTTTTATACAATAATTATGTTACAAACCCTTGACAAGGCTATTTTAAACTTGCTATTATACTAGAAGCTAACTGTAGTAGACTCAAGATACGAGTTATACTAATAGATAATAAGAGTATCGATGTTATCACATCTTACACGAGTTCGATTAAAATACTCTCTACTCTAGAACGATAAACACAATGAAACTAATAGTTACTCTATACACGGTCTAATAGAGGTACTCATAAACTAAAATAATAATGCTTAAGGATATCTGTATCTATTATATTTATCTTGTAATATATGTATATGTGTGATATACTTAAAGTATATAATAGAGGTGTGTTATGACAGATAAATTTTCTATGATAGATAGGATGAATGAAGCCTTATCATTAAGGGACCACGAAGGTTTCTTTGTACTATTAGATAAATACATAACAACCTACTACGATTACGGCTATGTATCAGATATGCTTGGTAATAGTACTAGTGCAGAAGTGCTTAGTAATATGGTTAGAAGCGGTAAAATAACACTAAGGATGCTAAATGTAGTATTACGTACGTTAAAAATCAAACTACGTCAAGAATCCCCACGCAATTATGAGGAGGTAGAGTAATGCAGATATCTTCAGCCGGAATTAGATTAATCATGGACTTAGAGGGAATCAGTAACAAACGGTACAAAGATAGTGCTGGTCTAGATACTATAGGTGTAGGTCATCTTATATTGGATAATGATCCTAACTTGCATAAAGTTACTGGTATATCAAATAGTGATGAGGTTAAATCCCTTACTGACGCACAGATAATGAGGCTATTAGAGTTGGATTTGGTAGGTTTCATTGCAGAGATTGATAGGGTAGGAGTTATATTTACTCAAAGCCAGTTTGACGCACTAGTAAGCCTTGTTTTTAATATAGGCGTAGGAAACTTTAGAGGATCTACACTATTTAAATTATTATCTAGGCATAAAGGATCTAGGATACCAGATAGTAGAGTAGAGGATATATCACAAGAGTTTGGTAGATGGAGATATGCTGGTAAGAAAGAGATTAGAGGTCTTCTAGTAAGAAGATTGATAGAAACATTTATTTTCCTTGACAAAGCTAACGAGGATGCTATAATAGAAGGTGTAAGAGCTTCAGATATGGATTATATAATCTCCGTCTTTGAGGATTACAAAGTAAACAGAGCTCAACGAATTTAGCGGGTAACTATGATTAACAATTTATACAACATCAGAGACTTAGATCCCGACGTTAAGGTTTATCTAGAACCACAGTTTAAACGTACACGTAAACCATCAGATTTGGTAGCAGAATTAGATAAGTTTGTTATTGGTCAAGATGCAGCTAAAAAGGCATTAGCTATTGCTATGGTTAACCATGAGGTTATAACTGAACACAATAGAAGGATTAAGAAGTCTGAAACTAGATTAAAGAAAACTAACTTAATGCTAGTAGGACCATCTGGTACAGGTAAGACATACTTATTAGAGGTTATAGGGCGTACATTAGGAAAGGACGTAATGGCCGTAGATATATCATCTTACACTCAAGCAGGCTATGTTGGTAGAGATCTAGACTCAATTATAACTGAGGCATGTGCTAGGTGCGACGATAATCCCGAAAGAGTGGAAAACATGATCATCTTCTTAGATGAGGTTGATAAGCTATCAGACCAAGAGGGCGTAGGTAAGGTCGGTACATTGGCCGTACAACAACAACTACTAACCCTTATTGAGGGTCAAGAGGAGTATAATGTAACCAATGATAAAGGACGCAATACCGGCTTCCAAGTCGACACCCGTAACATCCTTTGGGTACTAGGTGGCGCATTCACTGCGTACAGAGAATCAGCTATTAAGAAACTTAAGAACCCTACCACAATAGGCTTTGCTACGGAAACCAAAGAACCAGAAGAGTTTGTGTTCGATCAACAACAAGCTATTAAAGCTGGATTACTAAGGGAATTAGTAGGGCGTATAGGGCAAGTTATAGAGTTACATGACTTAAGCAGAGAAGAGTGCTACAGAATTATGGTAGAACCAGTAGATTCTATAGTTAATCAGTATAAGATATTAGGGGAATTAAGAGGATTAAATCTAACACTAACCGAGAAGGAGATCTGGGATATAGTGGACGAAGCAATCCGCTTAAAGCTTGGTGCACGTGGATTAAGGACACTGGCAGACAAGTTAATGAAAGATCGTATGTATATATAAGGAGGATTTAATATATGGCAGATCGTAAATTTATATCAAGATTGTTCCTAAACAAGGCAAAGGACTCAGGTAAAGTATATCTGAAAGGTACAATTAAGATAGCTAAAGAAGAACTAAAGGCCTTCCTACAGAGTGATGGATCAGTAGAGATACCAGTATTCGGGCACACATTCGAAGGTAAAGACAAACAAGACAATGTATATAAAGCATATAATTTAGAGGTAGTATATGAAAGTAATTCTAAAGACGTTAAAGGTTTTAAAAAAGAGAATACTAAAACTTTTAAAAACAATTCTCTAGATACACCATTCTAAGATAAACATAAGACAATAATAGTTATACAAAGAGGGGGCTAGCAATAGTCCCCTTAAATATTTTACTGGACTTTACTTAAGAAATGTAGTACTATTATATTATAGATAAGAAGTTGAGGTACACAATGGCCTACAAATTCAAAGTAAGAGACGAGTCTCCGGAAGATATGGATACCAAAGATATCTTACAGTATCTAGATAGAATGAGAACTAACTTTAAAGACAGTACAGATAAAGATGAACTTAAATCATCGCTAGAATTCTTAAAGAATATGTTAGGAGAGGATAATAAATGACAATAAGAATATTTAAATCTATAGAGTATATGGATAGAGATGGGGAGCAGCCAAGCTTTCATTTGTACCAAGCAAAGAAGGTTAGGTACAACCCAGAGTCAACAGTTATACAGGCATTTGATAGGGAACCTATACCTCTAGTTGCATTATCTAAGGATGACCTACTACAGTTAGTTAATGATATCAAATATGCCCTTGAGAATGAGCCTATAGTTAATGAAAAGCTACTATGTGATACTCTAGATGTAGACTACCAATCCCCATCTGATATAGAATCTATACGTGTATTAAATGAGGTAACGTCAGTTATAGTGAAAGAAGTGCCACAAATAACACATACTAAGTTAGATGCTAAGGATGATGATAACATAACTATACAAGAAGAAATATGTCGGCAAATGGTTAAGGACATATCTGATACACTTGATATAGCACGTCTAATGCGCAACGAAGACCATAGTATGGATTATATATACTATGAACTGATTGACGATCTAAACCAACTAATAAATGAGCTAGCTGACGAGTTAGAAGGAGGAGCAAATGAATAATGACCTAAAGAAAGTAGCATTAGCTATCAAAAAAGACCCAGAAATAGTAACTAGAGTGGTACAATCATTATATGAAGACTTTGTAATACATGGATCACACGAACGACTAGGGAAAGAGATGATGCAATTCGGTCTAATTATACGTCAAGCAGGACTTATAAACAATAATGGAGGTGTACAATGAACATGGCAGTATTACCACAATCAGTTGAGGATGTGTTGTTCGCCACACGAGGCGATATGACAATGGAAGAGTTTGCTGCAGAGTTAGGTGTCAAACTTAAGACATTAGAAGGTGTAATGTACGATGGTAAGAAAGTACCAGCAGCATTAGACAGGGCATACTGCAATTACGTAGATGTATTCCCAGGTTATCTATTATGGGTAGAACAAACCTACAAGAGGGCATTAAAGTCCTATCTAGACTCTTACAATGAAACATGGAGATAAGTAGAATGAGATACAGGATCAGATCTAAACGTACATTAGCAGCAATAGCCTATAATGAGTATCTAGTACACGATGATATTAATAAACTAATCGCAGCCCTAGAGCTAATAGAATTAGGTGAGTTTGAAGATGAACATAATTGAGACAGAAGAGCAGTATAACCAGGTACTCAGGCGTATTGATGATATATGGGACAATACTGACAACTATGATGAACTAGATAGATTATGTGCACTAGTTGAGGAATATGAAGCAAAACACTATAATATGGGAGATCCAACGATGTCATATGATTACCTTCTATATCTAGAGAGGAGCTTGGATACAATAGAGAAGCAAGACGCCTTCATTGAGGCCTCATTTGAGGACTATAAGCGTCACCTAAGCCTAACCTACCTGATATCAGAGCTAGAATTCATAAATAAGATACGTAATACACATGCGAGGGCCAAAGATGGTACAGATTAATATAACTAAGGCAGATGGCGTAGATATACCTTCATATGCAACATTATATAGCTCAGGCTTGGATTTACAAGCCAATATAACTCAATCTATTATACTACAACCACTAGAACGTGTAATTATACCAACTGGGATATCAATTGAGCTACCAATAGGATACGAAGCTCAGGTTAGACCAAGGTCAGGACTAGCAGCTAAGTATGGAATTACGGCACACTTTGGCACAATCGACTCAGACTATAGGGGTGAGATTGGAGTTATACTAATTAACATGAGTAAGGATGAGTTCGAGGTTAAGCCTCTAATGCGTATAGCACAGCTTGTAATAGCTAAGTATGAGTATGCTGATCTACATGTGGTTGAATCATTGAACGGAACCACAAGAGCTAGTAATGGCTTTGGATCAACTGGACTGTAGTAATAACAGTATGAATAACAGAGTTCACGTGTAGGATGAACCACAGTATACACACTACACTGTATTGTAGTCCTACATACCACAATGTGTTAATAATCAAGGAGATAGGCTGATGTTGGTGTGTACTATAGTGTACTACTGATCGGTGTCCCATAGCCCCTAGCTACTACAACCTCCAAAAACAGGAAAAACCCTATCAAACCCAGGCAGAATCTATCTGTGCGGGATTTGGATCTATATATAGTGTTTGCGGAAAGGGGTATACCCAAAATATCTGTACCCCCTCGGTGTGGCGTTAAAGTTGATGGTACTAACGGACAACAATATCGAAATTATTTTTTATCAGCGGAATCACTAAGGTAGCTAACAAGGTCATTAAGATTGTCTCTAAGGTCAATCCTATTGGATTCTTTCTCGAAGTCATCCATTATGATTAGTAAGTGAGCTAGAATTTGATCATCAGACATAGCTATCCTTAAATTGTGAAGTATACTCTATAGACCGTTTAGTGAGTATCTTTATGTTTCATCGTGTTTATCGTTCTTGAGGAGAGGAGAGTCTAATCGAACTCGTGTAAGATGTGAGAACATCGATACTAGAATTATCTAAAATTATAATCGTATCTTAATCTCACTACAGTATAATAGCAAAGTTAAATTGGTCATGTCAAGTAGTTTAACAAAAATTTAACATAACTATCAATCACTAAATGTTACAAATTGTTACAATCAATGTAGTAGGGGGTTTCCACCCCACATAATAGAGTATTGAGTAGAATACCTTAATGTGGTATAATAGACTCCTTATTCGAGGTATCCCATGACAACTAAGATAATTAAGAGTCCATATCAACCTAGGCCATTACAAGCCGATCTACATAAGGACTTACGTAAATATAATGTGGTAGTTGCTCATCGTCGTTTCGGCAAGACATACTTCTGTATCAACGAGATGATCTTTAGAGCGCTACAGTGTCAGAAGAACAGACCGCAGTACGCCTATGTTGCCCCAGAGAAAGCACAAGCTAAGAAGATTGTATGGGGTATAATGAAGGACAACACAGGCTTCCTGCCTGATGTAAAGTATAATGAGGCCGAGTTAAAGGTAGAGTTTACTACAGCTGGTGGTACGAAATGTACTATCTATGTTGAGGGCGCGGATGACCCAGCGCGTCTGCGTGGGATGTACTTTGATGGAGTTGTACTGGATGAGGTTGCACAGATGCC
>Ga0315900_10003715_pt1 | contig 22094 bp, 23 predicted proteins | sample LakEriMetagenome_FD_203521 | JGI IMG/M metagenome (GOLD analysis project Ga0315900, IMG submission 203521) | Freshwater fungal communities from buoy surface, Lake Erie, Ohio, United States - Buoy 12 MA114 | ecosystem: Environmental > Aquatic > Freshwater > Lake > Lake biofilm | place: USA: Lake... | reverse complement strand
GGGCATGGCCTTCATCCTGGCGCCAGCGCCCCGCAAGGCCCTGGCCGACCATCGCGTGCTGGTGATCACCGAGCATCCGCTGACGCCCACAGACGCGGAGATCTCAAGTGCAGTCGACAACCTCGCCCGGCGGCTGGAGGCCCTGGGGGCGGCGGTGTCGCGAAGCAGCGACCTGCTGCCGGACCTGACCGCCCAGCACGCGGTCTATCAGCCCCTCCTGAACATCGCGATCAGCCGGGGCGCGCCTGGCGCCACCCCGCCGGACGCCCACGCCTACATGGACCTGCTGGACGCCCAGCTGGCCTTCCGCCGTCGCTGGGCGGCCCTCTTCGAGGCCTTCGACGTCGTGATCACGCCGACCTTCGGCGTCACCGCCTTTCCTCACGAGGACGGCCCGGAGACCTATGCGCGGACCCTGAGGGTCAATGGATCGGACACCCCCTACTACGCCCAGCTGGGCTGGCCGGCGGTCGCCCTCCTGCCCAACCTGCCCGCCACAGCCCTGCCGATCGGCCTGTCCCGACAGGGGCTGCCCATGGGCGTCCAGGTGATCGGTGGCTGGATGCAGGACCTGGCCACGATCCATTTCGCCGGGCTCCTGGAGCGGGAACTCGGAGGGTTCAGCCCACCTCCCGCGAGGCGACAGGGGTGAAGGTCGCCGTCGTCGCCATAGGCCGCCTGTCGCGCTCGCCGGAAGCCGAGCTTGTCCGCCTCTATGCGGATCGGGCCAGCGCCGCCGGCCGGGCGCTGGGCCTGGGGCCGGTGGAGGTGATCGAGGTCGAGAGCCGCAAGCCCGGCAGGTCGGCCGAGGCCGAGGCGCTGAGCGCCCACCTGGCCGATGGCCGGATCATCGCCTGCGACGAAACCGGGCGGGCGCGGACCTCTCGCGAGTTCGCGGCGGAGATCGGGCGGCTCCGGGATGACGGCGTGCGGCGGCTGGTCTTTCTGATCGGCGGCGCGGATGGGTTGGACCCCACCCTGAGGAACCGCGCCCATGACACCCTGGCCTTCGGTCCGCAGACCTGGCCGCACGCCCTGGCCCGGGTCATGCTGGTCGAGCAGGTCTACAGAGCCGTCACCCTTCTTGCCGGAGGGCCCTATCACCGTGACTAAGTCCAAAGCGAGGTTAGGCGGACTGATCCTGGCGGTGGCCTCCACGGCTGCACTGGTCGCGGCGACAGCGCAGGTCCGTCCTGCGGCGCCCTCGTCCGGGACTTTCACCGACCCGGCTCTCGCCCTTGTCGCCCTGCGTCTGGCGCCGCCAGATCCCATCCGCTCCCCGCCGGAGGCCGGACTGGACGCCGCCCGGGCTGAACTGGCCGCCGGGCTCGCCCTCTCCGATCGCCTTGCCCGGGGCCGTGAAGCGGGGGTGACCCTGACGCCACCCGCCGCCGGGCCCATCCTCGAGGCTTTCGGAAGCCGCCAGCCGGGCGGGCTTCGCGCCCAGGGCCTGACCTTCAAGGCGCCGTCCGGCGCCGAGATCCGGTCGCCCTCCGGGGGCGACGTCCTGTATGCGGGTCCGCTGGAAGGCTGGGGCGAGGCGATTATCCTCCAGGCGACCCCGAGGGCGCAGGTTGTCCTGGCGGGGGACTTTGCGGCCCGGGTCCGGGAAGGCGAAACGCTGAGGGAGGGCCAGATCCTCGGCAGGGCGGCGGACCGCGGCGCGGCGGTCAACCTCTACCTGGAACTGCGCGACCTGGGCCGGCCCATCGATCCACAGCCCTGGCTCCGCCCCGAAAAAGCCGCATCGCAAGGCTCTGGATTCAGCGGGGAAACAGGATAAGGCTTTCCCTCTGGGCCCGGCCGCGCGCCGGGGCCTAGACACTTCCTCGCCGGATGTCCGGCGCGGCGCATCGGGCCCGTACATGAAGAAGCACCTCCTTATCGGCGTCTCGGCCTTTGTGATGGGCGCCGCGACCATGGCCTACCTGAACCAGAACGCACGGGCTGCCGGCGCCTCGGGGGCGGAGAGTTACAGGGTGCTTGAGCTCTTCGGCGACGTGGTTCAGGCGGTGGAGGAAAACTACGTCTCTGAGGTCGAGTCCCGTAAGCTGATCGAGTCCGCTCTCGACGGCATGCTGACCTCCCTGGATCCCCATTCGAACTACCTGACGCCCGAGGCCCTCAACGACATGCGCGATCAGACGCGCGGCGAGTACGGGGGCCTGGGGCTGGAGATCAGCTCCGAGGACGGGGTGGTCAAGGTCATCTCGCCCATGGACGGCACCCCGGCCTTCCGGGCGGGCGTCAAGCCGGGCGACTACATCACGGCGGTCAATGGCCAGTCGGTGATCGGCATGTCGGTCTCCGAGGCGGTCAAGCTGATGCGCGGCCCGCCGGGGGAAGCGGTGACCCTGTCCATCGCCCGCGAGAAGACCGATCCCTTCGACGTCAAGATTGTCCGCGAGGTGATCAAGACCCGCTCGGCCACGGCGCGGATGGAGGGGGACTACGGTTACCTCCGGGTCTCGGCCTTCAACGAGAAGACGACCGAGGAGGCCCGTACGGCCTTCATGGACCTGAGGGCCAAGAGCCCCGGCATGAAGGGTCTGATCCTCGACCTGCGGAACAATCCGGGCGGACTGCTGGACCAGGCCGTGGGCATTTCCGACCTTTTCCTCGAGAACGGCGAGATCGTCTCCCAGCGGGGACGGAACCCCCGGGACATCGAACGCTACAACGCCCGCCCCGGCGACATCAGCGGCGGCCTGCCCATCGTGGTGCTGATAAACACGGGATCGGCGTCCGCCGCCGAGATCGTCGCCGGCGCCCTGCAGGACCGCAAGCGCGCTGAACTGGTCGGCCTGACCAGCTTCGGGAAGGGATCAGTCCAGACCCTCATCCCCCTGCGCGGCGGCGCCGACGGCGCCATCAAGCTGACCACGGCCCGCTACTACACGCCGTCCGGGCGATCGATCCAGAAGACCGGGATTGAGCCTGACCTCGAGGTCGCCCAGTCCCGGGAGGAAGCCCAGGCCATCGCCAACCGCGCCTTCCAGTTCTCGGAGGCCTCCTTCCGAAACGCGCTCAAGGCCGACGATGGGAAGTCCCGGGTTGCACCGCATGAACCCGCCGAGACGCCGCCCCAGGATTTCAACCCCCGCACCGGTGACTTCCAGCTGATCCGGGCCAAGGACGTCCTGAAGAACGGTTCAGTGGCGGCGACCCCAAAGCTGCCCAAGCCGACGGCCCGGATGGCCGAGGTGGTGGGCGCGCGGGCCGCGACCCCGGCCCCCGCCAAGACGGGCGCAGCCCCCGAGGCGCCGTCGCCAAAGCCCTGAAGTCTGGCGCCGGATGCTGCGGGTTTCCCTGGGCGCCAACAGGCACTAACCTCAGCCCACCGATTTCGCGAAAGGCTCCATCGCGGAGACCTCCCCATGAGACGCCCCTCGTTACGCCGCGCTGCGCCCGCCGCCTCCCGGATCCGACCGGAAGCCACCGGCCTGATGAAGGTGCTCTCCCAGCCCCTGGTGGGCGCAGGGGCCGCCTTCGTCCTGTTCCTGGGCAGCGCCATCGGCCTGATCGCCCTGCTCGGGGACCCCACAGCGGGGTATCCGCAGGTCCGGGCCGCGATTGCGGGTCCCGCGCCGCCCGGCTGGCGCGCGGCGGTCAACGCCGGCCGCGCCGCAGGGCCCGAGCTTGCCAGCCCGGACTACCGACTGACCCGCTCGCCTGAACCGCCCCCCCTCTCCACCGCCACTGACGCCCTGGCGGCGCCCGGCGCCTTCACCGGCGGCGCCCTGCCTCCGGCCCCCATCGCGGGGGTTAGCCGGAAGACCGCGGAAGGCATCCTTCCGGTGATCGGCCCCGGGGGCCTTACCCCCGCCCGGGCGTATGCCCGTCCCTTCAAGCCCAGCGGCCGTCCAAGGGTGGCCATCGTGATCGGCGGCTTGGGGCTGGATCCGGGACTGACCCGGCAGGCCATCGAGTCGCTGCCGCCCCAGGTCACCCTGGCCTTCTCGCCCTACGCGCCCAACCTTCAGGACTGGATCAACCGCGCCCGTGAGCGAGGCCATGAGATCCTCCTTGAAGCGCCCATGGAGCCTGAAGACTATCCGGAGAACGACCCCGGTCCCTACACCTTGAGGGCCAGGGCCCAACCCGCGGAGACGGTGCGGAAGCTCGAATGGATCCTGGGTCGGACCACCGGCTATTTCGGGGTCACTAACCGGATGGGCGATCGCTTCGTGAAGAGCCCGGAGGGGATGAGCGCCCTGACCGGCGCCCTGCGCAGCCGCGGCCTCGCCTTCATCGACAGCGGGATCGCCGCCGGCTCCGGAGGCGGCGACCTCCGGGCCTCGGGGGACCAGGTCCTCGACGGGGTCCTTTCCCCGACCGCCATCGATGAGGCCCTGCTGAGAGTCGAGGCCACAGCCTTGCAGAAGGGCCAGGGACTCGGGATGACCCAGGCCTATCCCCTCACCCTGAGGCAGGTCGCCTCCTGGGCGAGCCAGATCGAGAGCCGCGGCTACCAGCTGGCGCCCGCCTCCGCCCTGGCCCGAATCCGCTGATGAACCTCGATGACTACCGGCCCAATGTCGGCCTCGTCCTGTTCAGCCCGGAAGGGCGGGTCTGGATGGGCCGAAGGGTCGAGACGCCGCCACCCTACAACTGGCAGTTCCCGCAAGGAGGGGTCGACGACGAGGAGGACCTGGAGGCGGCGGCCCTTCGCGAATTGGCGGAGGAGACCGGGATCACCTCGGTCTCGATCCTGGGGCGAACGCCCGGCTGGCTGGCCTACGACTATCCGATCGCGGCGAAGAGGGACCGGCGCGGATGGAAGGGCCAGAAGCAGGTCTGGTTCGCCTTGAGATTCGAGGGGGACGAAGCCGAGGTCCGCCTGGACCAGCACGACCCGGTGGAGTTCGACGCCTGGCGCTGGGCTCCGCTGGCGGAGGCGCCGCAGCTCATCGTGCCCTTCAAGAAACCTGTCTATGTGACCGTCGCCCAGGCCTTCGCCCCCCTCGCCGACAGCCTGGCCGGGGGGCGGCCGTGAGCCGCTCCCCCTCGATCATCATGGTCCACGGGGCCTTTTGCGGCGGCTGGGTGTTCGACGCCTTCCGCCAACCCTTCGAGGCGGCGGGCCACCCGGTCCTGGCGCCCGACCTCCGAGGCCACGGCGCCGGGGACCGGCCGAGCGAGGTGGGCGGCCTGTCCATGGCCGACTATGCCTCCGACATGGCCGGCCTTTGCCGCAGAGTCGCAGAGGCGGAAGGATCGGCCCCCATTCTCCTGGGGCATTCCATGGGCGGCCTTGTGGCCCAGATGGCGGCCCGGCGCGCTCCCGTCTCCGCCCTGGTGCTCCTGGCGCCTTCCGCGCCCTGGGGCGTCTTTGGATCCAGCATGGAGGAGGCGGTCACCGCCGCCGCCCTGCCCCTTCTGGCGCCCACCCCCTTCTCGCCCGTAGACCCGGACCTGCGGCTCCTGAAGGCCTTCAGCCTGGATCGCCTGGCGCCTGCGGCGCGTGAGGCGACGGCCCGGCGGACCCGGCCAGAGAGCGCACGGGCCATCCTCGAGACCCTGACCTGGTGGCTTGATCCGCTGATGACGACACTGCCGCCCTCCGGTCGCCTGGACGTGGGGTCCCTGGTTCTGGCGGGGTCCCGCGACCGCGTGCACCCGCCGGCGACTGTCCGGCAGGTGGCTGAACGCCTTGGCGGGGATTACCGCGAGATGGCGGGGATGAGCCACTGGCTGCCCGGCGAACCGGGATGGGAAGGCGTGGCCGGGGCGATCCTGGACTGGCTGGCCGCCCGAAACGGTCCGGCCGCCGCCTAGAACTGGCGCTCGGAGTACAGGATCTCGCCCATGCCCCACTTGGCGTTGACCTCGGTCCCGTCCGGCTTCTTGAGCTGGACAAAGACCAGGCCGATGGACTCCTTGTCCGTGTAGTACTCCCAGGAGCTCGTCACCCGCATGAAGTCGGTCGGCGGGATGTAGTTGTTCTCACGCTGGAGCAGCAACCGGGGCTGGTTCAGGAAGGCGAACTTGTCGAGGCCCAGGAGGACCGGCCGCTCGCCGCCACTGGTGTAGTTCAGGCCGATGCGGCAAACCTGCTTGTTCGAGCCGGGATCATAAACCGTCAGGGTATAGGGCTTGGCCACCAGGGTCTGGGTGAAGCCACCCTCCTTCCGGTTACGCTTGAAGCCGGCCGCCGGGGTGGCCAGCTTGGCAAGCTCCCCGCCACGCACCAAGGGCACGCAGACGGAGCGGATCACATTGAGGATCTGGCCGATCTCGCCATCGGTAGGCAGGGTCTCCACCACAGGGGGCGGAGGCGGGGGCGCCGGGGGCGCCGGGGCTGCAGCCTCAGCCGGAGGTGCAGGCGGTGGGGGCGGGGCCGGAACATCCTGGGCCATGGCCGGGAGGGCGATCGCCGAAGCGGCGACGAGGGTGATGACGGCGCTGCGCATTCTGTTTCCTCGTATCCTGTTGTCTTTCCCCCAGAACCTGAGCCCAAGGGTGGAGAACCATTTTGTCCGGATCGTGACGCTTGGCTAGACCTCGACGGCGGACTCCGCCAGCACGGTGAGGCCCGCCGGGGTCACGTCGGCGAAACCGCCCCGGACCTCGAAGGTTGTGACCTGGCCGTTCCGGTACAAGCGGAGCTGGCCTTCGCGCAGGGCGGTCATGAAGGGCGCGTGGCCGGGCAGGACGCCGAAGTCGCCTTCGGAGCCCGGCGCGTCCACCTGGTCGACCTCACCGGAGAAGAGTTCCCGCTCCGGTGAGACCAGGGAGAATTGCAGCTTGCCGGCCATCTGGATCAGGCTTCCGCCGCGAGCTGCTCGGCCTTGGCCACGGCATCCTCGATGGTGCCGACATTGTAGAAGGCGGCCTCGGGGAGGTGGTCGTACTCGCCGTCCACCACCGCCTTGAACGAGCGGATGGTGTCTTCGAGGCTCACGAAGATGCCGGGCATGTTGGTGAACTGCTCGGCCACGTGGAAGGGCTGGGACAGGAACTTCTGGATCTTCCGGGCGCGGGAGACCGTCAGCTTGTCCTCTTCCGACAGCTCGTCCATGCCCAGGATCGCGATGATGTCCTTCAGGGCCTTGTACTGCTGCAGGGTCTCCTGGACCCGGCGGGCCACGGTGTAGTGCTCCTCGCCGATCACCAGGGGGTCCATGATCCGCGAGGTGGAGTCCAGGGGGTCCACGGCGGGGAAGATGGCCTGAGCGGCGATGTCGCGGCTGAGCACCGTGGTGGCGTCCAGGTGGGCGAAGGAGGTGGCCGGGGCCGGGTCGGTCAGGTCGTCGGCGGGCACGTAGATGGCCTGGACCGAGGTGATCGAGCCTTTGTTGGTCGAGGTGATGCGCTCCTGCAGGTTGCCCATCTCGGTGGCCAGGGTGGGCTGGTAGCCCACGGCCGAGGGGATGCGGCCCAGCAGGGCGGACACTTCCGAGCCGGCCTGGGTGAAGCGGAAGATGTTGTCGATGAACAGGAGGACGTCCTTGCCCTCCTGGTCGCGGAAGTACTCGGCCTGGGCGAGGCCCGTCAGGGCGACCCGGGCGCGGGCGCCGGGGGGCTCGTTCATCTGGCCATAGACCAGGGTGCACTTGGAGCCCTCGGTCGATCCGCCATGCTCACGGGGATCGACGTTCACGTTGGACTCGATCATCTCGTGGTAGAGGTCGTTGCCTTCGCGGGTGCGCTCACCCACGCCGGCCAGAACCGAATACCCGCCGTAGGCCTTGGCGATGTTGTTGATCAGCTCCTGCATCGTCACGGTCTTGCCCACGCCCGCGCCGCCAAACAGGCCGATCTTGCCGCCCTTGGTGTAGGGGCAGAGCAGGTCCACGACCTTGATGCCCGTGACCAGAACTTCGGCAGAGGTGGACTGCTCGGAGAAGGACGGCGCTTCCCGGTGGATCGGGCTGGTGAAGGTGGTGGCGATCGGGCCGGCTTCGTCGATCGGGTCACCGATGACGTTCATGATGCGGCCAAGGGTGGCCGGACCCACCGGAACAGTAATGCCAGCTCCGGTGTCGACCACGTCCTGACCGCGGGTCAGGCCCTCGGTGGTGTCCATGGCGATGGTGCGGACCGTGTTCTCACCCAGGTGCTGCGCGACTTCCAGAACCAGGCGGAAGGGCTTGCCGGTCCGCTGGTCGGTGTTGGAGGTCTCAAGGGCGTTCAGGATCGCCGGCAGGTGGCCGACGAACTCGACGTCCACGACGGCGCCGATGACCTGGACGATCCGTCCGGTGGCCACGGCGGACGTGGGAGCGGCGGGAGCCTTCGTCGCCTTCGGCGCAGCAGCCTTGGCGGGAGCCTTCTTGGCGGGGGCCGACTTCGCAGGGGCCTTGGGGGTCGTAGCCATGGTTTCGGACTCTCTAGGTTAGAGCGCCTCGGCGCCGGAGATGATCTCAATCAGCTCCTTCGTGATCTGCGCCTGGCGGGTACGGTTCTTCAGCAGGGTGAGGTCGGCGATCATGTCGCCGGCGGCACGGGTCGCATTGTCCATGGCGGACATCTGGGCGGCGAAGAAGCCCGCCTGATTCTCCAGCATGGCCGACAGGACCTGGACATTGAGATTACGGGGCAGAAGGGTTTCAAGAATGGCCTCTGCGTCCGGCTCGTATTCGTAGCTGGCGCCCTGAAGGTCGACGACGCCGGATCCACTGACCTGGGCAGGGATCATCTGCTGGAAGGTCGGGGTCTGGGTGACCACAGACTTGAACTTCGAATAGGCCAGGGAAACCACATCAACCTCGCCGGCCTCAAACATGGCGGCGACCTTCTGGCCGACGGCTTCAGCGACAGCCAGGGAGGGGCTCGCGCCCACCTCGAAGCTCTCCACGAACCGATCGCCGTAGAGGCGCTTCAGCTGGTCCCGCGCCTTCTTGCCCAGGGTGATGATCTTCACGTCCTTGCCCTCGGCGATGAGGGTGGAGATCCGCTCCCGGGCCATGCGGACGATGGAGGAATTGAAACCGCCCGCCAGACCGCGGTCGGCGGTGGCCACGATGATCAGTTGCTTCACGTCCTGGCCCGTGCCGACCAGGAGCTTGGGCGCCCCGTCGCCGGAAACGCCCGCCGCCAGATTGGCGATCACCGAAGCCATGCGCTCTGCGTAGGGGCGAGCGCTCTGGGCAGCCTGCTGGGCGCGTCGCAGCTTGGCGGCGGCGACCATTTGCAGCGCTTTCGTGATCTTCTGCGTGGACTCCACGCTCTTGATCCGATTGCGCATCTCCTTGAGGCTGGCCATCTCCTGAAAACTCCGCCGGTTCTTTAGGCGAAGGTCGAGGTGAAGGCGGCAAGGGCGCTCTTCAGCTGGTCCTCGAGGGGACCGCTGAGCGCCTTTTCCGTCCGGATCGCATCCAGCAGCTGCTGGTGCTTGCCGTGCAGGAAGGAGAGCAGCTCGGCTTCGTAACGGCCGACCTGGGCGGTCGGGATGCCGTCGAGATAGCCGCGGGTGCCGGCGTAGATGACAGCCACCTGCTCTTCGACGGTCTGCGGGGCGTACTGGGGCTGCTTCAGCAGCTCCGTCAGGCGCTCGCCACGGGCGAGCTGGCGCTGGGTCGTGGCGTCGAGGTCCGAGCCAAACTTCGCAAAGGCGGCCAGCTCGCGATACTGGGCGAGTTCGCCCTTGATGGGGCCGGCGGCGGTCTTCATCGCCTTGATCTGGGCCGAGGAGCCCACGCGGCTCACGCTGATGCCGACATTCACCGCCGGGCGGATGCCCTGGAAGAAGAGGTCGGTCTCGAGGAAGATCTGGCCGTCGGTGATGGAGATCACGTTGGTCGGGATATAGGCCGACACGTCGTTGGCCTGGGTTTCGATGACCGGCAGGGCGGTCAGGGAGCCGGAGCCATTCTCTTCATTGAGCTTGGCGGCCCGCTCCAGCAGGCGGGAGTGCAGGTAGAACACGTCGCCCGGATAGGCTTCCCGGCCAGGCGGGCGGCGCAGCAGCAGGGACATCTGGCGATAGGCGACAGCCTGCTTGGACAGGTCGTCGTAGATGATGACGGCGTGCATGCCGTTGTCGCGGAACCACTCGCCCATGGCGCACCCGGCGAAGGGGGCCAGGAACTGAAGCGGGGCCGGCTCGGAGGCCGTCGCCGCGACAACGATGGTGTATTCAAGCGCACCGCGCTCTTCCAGGGTCTTCACGATCTGGGCGACAGTGGAGCGCTTCTGACCGATGGCCACATAGATGCAGTAGAGCTTGGCGCTCTCGTCATCGCCGGCATTGATCGACTTCTGGTTCAGGATGGCGTCGATGGCCACGGCGGTCTTGCCGGTCTGGCGGTCGCCGATGATCAGTTCCCGCTGACCGCGACCGACCGGGATCAGGGTGTCGATGGCCTTCAGGCCGGTTTGTACGGGCTCATGAACCGACTTCCGCGGGATGATGCCCGGGGCCTTCACGTCCACCCGGCGGCGCTCGGCCACGTTCTTGATCGGCCCCTTGCCGTCGATGGGTTCGCCGAGCGGGTTCACCACCCGACCCAGGAGGCCCTTGCCGACCGGGACGTCCACGATCTCGGACAGACGGCGGACCTCGTCGCCCTCGGCGATGGCGCGGTCCTCTCCGAAGATCACGACCCCGACATTGTCGCGCTCGAGGTTCAGGGCCATGCCCTTCACGCCGGCCTTGGGAAACTCGACCATTTCGCCGGACTGGACATTGTCGAGGCCGAAGACACGGGCGATGCCGTCGCCGACGGACAGCACCTGCCCGACGTCGGAGACATCGGCGTCCTGGCCGAAGTTGGCGATCTGGGACTTCAGGATGGCCGAGATTTCGGCGGCGCGGATATCCATGGCTTACGCTCTCTTCAGGGCGAACTTGAGGGAATCGAGCTTCGAACGGAGCGAAGCATCGAAGAGTTTGGAACCCACCCGGACGCGGATGCCGCCAAGCAGGGCGGGATCCACTCGGGTCTCGATTTCAGGGGCCTTGCCCAGGGCGGTCCGGAGGGCCTCGGCGACGCTCTTGGACTGGGCGGCGCTCATCGGGGCGGCGGTGGTGACCACAGCGGACACCGCGCCCCGCGCGGCGGCGTCGAGGGCCTCGAAGGCGGCCAGCACTTCCGGAAGAACCGAAGCCCGGCCGTTGGTCGCCAGCAAGCCAAGGAACTTACGGGTCGTCTCGGAGAACTTCGCCTTGCCGGCCAGGGCGACGAGGGCCGAGGCCTTGTCGCCGGCGGTGAAGGCGGGAGACGCCAGGAGAGTCCTCAGGTCGGACGAGTCTGCGCGCATCCGGCGCAGGGCCGCAATGTCCGCGGCGACGGCCAGAAGGGTCCCGGTTTCGTTCGCGAGATCGAAAAGGGCCCGGGCGTAACGATCGCCCACATCTGAAGTCCTGGAATCGTCCGCCACTTGCTCCGCCCGCCCGATGCGTGTGTCACAGACGCCGGAAGGGTTTTCCGACGGCTAAAGGCTTGAAAGCGCTTGGAAAAGCACAGACGCCGACAGCCCTTTTCAGAACCCCCGACCCGAAGCCGCGCGTCTGATATCACGCAGCCTTCGGCGCCGCAACCAACGGCGCGCGGCGGAATCGCCGACGACCCGGGAGCCTGTCCTTTCCGGTCCTCAGCCTTCCGCCGCCAGACGGGTGAAGACGGCGGAGCCCGCGGCGATCATCCGGCCGTCCGGAGCCTCGAGGCGGGCGCGGACAAAGGCCAGGCTACGGGTTCGACGGTCGACCCAGGACTCCAGGACGCCGGTCCGGACTTCGCCGCAGGCCGGGCCGAAGTCGAGGGACAGGGAGACGGGCCGGACAGCCTGGCCTGCGACTTCTGACAGGCGCGCTTGAATCAGGGCGGCGACGCCGGCGGGATCATCGGGGACGGGCGAGGGGTCAGGGCGCAGGTCAGTCATGCCGGGCCTCATGCCGCGGGTGGACCGGGATGGGAAGAGCCTTTCCCCGGAGGGCGCAATCCTGTCGCGCGAGTCGGCGGGCCGGTGTATGCCTCGGCCCGTTCGGCGCGGGGCCCAGCCCCGTTCGGAGACCGAGGTCCATGGCCAGATCCGACACCCGAGACCCGCCTCCCCGGCGGCGTCGGTCCATCCTGCAGGGGCTTGTCTACTGGGGCGCGGTCCTCTGCGTCTGGGGCCTAATCTTCGCCCTGGCCTTCCTGGCCGTCTTCGCCGCAGACCTGCCGGACACCTCGAACCTGAACGCGGTCCGCCGGCAGCCCTCCATCTCCTACCTGGACCGATCCGGCGCCCTGGTCTCCGTCCGCGGCAGCCAGTATGCGCCGCCGGTCGACCTCGACAGGCTGCCGGCCTATGTGCCGGCCGCCTTCGTGGCCATCGAGGACCGCTGGTTCTACTGGCACTTCGGCTTCAACCCCTGGGGAATCGTCCGCAGCCAGATCTACAACCTGACCCATGAGGGCGGACCCCTGAGAGGCGGGTCGACCATCACCCAGCAGCTGGCCCGCAACCTCTTCCTGACCATGGACCAGACCTACCGCCGGAAGGCCCAGGAACTGGTGCTCGCCGTCTGGCTGGAGACGAAGTTCACCAAGAAGGAGATCCTCGCCCTCTACCTGAACCGGGTCTATTTCGGCGCAGGCGCCTATGGCATCGAGGCCGCCTCCCAGCGCTATTTCGGCAAGCCGGCTGACCAGCTCACCATTGGCGAGAGCGCGCTCCTGGCCGGCATGATGAAGGGTCCGTCGCGCTACAGCCCGGTCTCGTCTGCCGACCGCGCCGCCCGACGCGCGACCGTGGTGCTGAACGAGATGGTCCGCGCCGGCGCCATCACACCCGCCCAGCGGGCTGACGCCATCCGCACACCCGTCCGGGTGAATCCCACCCTCGCAAGTCAAAGGGCCCAGTACTTCACGGACTGGGTGGATGAACAGGTCCGGGGCCTGGTGGGAGAACCCACCGAGGACCTCATCGTCGAGACGACCCTCGACCTGCCGATCCAGGTCTCGGCCGAGCAAGCCCTGCGGGCCGGGGTCGCCGGGGCCCGCGGGCAAGGGGTCCAGCAGGGGGCGCTGGTGGCGCTCGATGGAGAGGGACGCGTCCGGGCCTATGTCGGCGGCGTCGATTATGAGGAGAGCCAGTTTGACCGCGCCGCCATGGCGAGGCGGCAGGCGGGATCGGCCTTCAAGCCCTTCGTCTACCTGACCGCCCTGGAACGGGGCCGCACGCCGGAAACCCCCGAGGTCGACGAGGCGATCCGCATTGGGACCTGGGAGCCCCGGAACTATACAGGGGAGTTCCTCGGTCCGATCACCCTTCAGACGGCGTTGGCCCAGTCGGTGAACACCGTCGCGGCCCGGCTGGCGAACGAGGTCGGAACGGGCAATGTCGCCGCCACGGCCCGGCGCCTTGGAATTCGCTCGCCCATCCAGCTGGACCCCTCCATGGCCCTCGGAGCCGTCGAGGTGAGCCCCCTGGAGATGGCGCAGGCCTATGCTCCCTTTTCGAATGGCGGCTACCTGTCACCGGCCTGGGCCATCGAGCGGGTGCGGACAGCGGCCGGCAAGGTGCTCTACGATCGCTCGGTGGCGCGGCCCGCGAGGACCCCGGTGATCTCGTCCCCGGCGCTGCCGCAGATGAACCAGATGCTGCGCCAGGTCCTCGTCTCCGGGACCGGGACGCGGGCCCGGGTCCCGGGCTATGACCTCGCGGGCAAGACCGGCACCACCAGCGACTACAGGGACGCTTGGTTCGTCGGGTATACCGGCGGCTTCGTAGCCGCGGTCTGGGTGGGACGTGACGACAACACCCCCATGCGCCGGGTGACAGGCGGCGGGGCGCCGGCGGCGGTCTGGCAGGCCTTCATGGGTCGGGCCCTGCCCCGGCTGCGCGCCGAGCCCATCCCTGGCGGTCTCCCATCGCCCGAAGCCGGCGAAGACCCCATCGGGGACCTGCTCCAGGCGCCTGACGCGACGCCGGCCCCGGAAGACCCTGCGACCCGGCCTGCGGCGCCGGCCGCGGCGCCGGCGGCGAGCCCGCCTCAGCCCTCGGCGGCCCCGAGGGCGTGAAGCCGGGGGCCTTCGCGCTTCAGCCATTCACGGTGGGGCGTCGGGTCGCCCACCAGCTCCCGAACCCGCGCCCAGAAGGCCGGACCGTGATGAGGTTCCAGGATGTGGGCGCACTCGTGAGCGGCGACATAGTCGGCGACCGGTGAGGGCGCGAGGGCCAGGCGCCAGACATAGCGCACCGAAGGCGGGGCCCCCGCCCGCCCGGGGGTGCAGGAGCCCCACCTCGACCGGGTGTCGGTGACCGACACCGTCGGCAGCGGAGCCCCCAGGGCCTCGCAGTGGCGCCGGGACATCTCGCGGAAGCCGGCCAGGGCCTCGCGCTTCAGGACCCTCACCACCGAACGCGCGAAAGCCTCTGGCTCGCCCGCGGCGCAGATGACAAGGGCGCCGTCCGGGTCATCGATCAGGCGGGTGCGGCCCGTCGCGGCCTCCAGACGACAGGCCCGGTCAAAGACCGTGAGCTCCAGGCCCGGCGCCAGGGGCGAAGGTGCGGGGATGGCTGCAAGGCGGTTTTGGATCCAGTCCACCCGGCTCAGGGCGAAGCGTGCGGCTTCCGCCAAGCCGCGCAGGTCAGGGGCGGAGGCCACCACCTCGCGGCGGGCGCGGTCCAGGCGCAGGGCGATCCTTCGGGAGCGACGGTTGACCCGTAGCCGAACAGGGATGCCCTCGACCTCGATCAGGTCGCCGTCGGCGGGCGCTCGCCGGTGTCCGAACAGACCCAAGGCAGGCTCAGCCGGCAGGCGCGGCGATCCGCGCCTCCTGGCGGGCGATGAAGGCGGCGACCCGGGGATAGATTTCCTCCCGGAAGCGACGGCCGTTGAAGACCCCGTAATGACCCACGTGCGGCTGGATATAGTCCTCCCGCAGATCGTTCGGGAGACCGGCGCAGAGGGCGTGGGCGGCCTGGGTCTGGCCGATCCCGGAAATGTCGTCGAGTTCACCCTCCACGGTGAGCAGTCCGATGTCCGTGATGGCCGATGTCCGGACAGGGCGCCCCCGATGGACCAACTCACCCTTCGGCAGGAGATGCTGCTGGAAGACAAGGTCGACGGTCTGGAGATAGAACTCCTCCGTCAGGTCCAGGACCGACAGGTATTCATCGTAGAACTCCAGGTGCTTGTCGGCAGAGTCGCCGTCACCATTCATGAGGTCCTGCAGGTACTGAAGATGGGCGTCCTGGTGCCGGTCCATGTTCATCGACATGAACGAGTAGAGCTGGACAAAGCCTGGATAGACCCGCCGGCCCGCCCCGGCGTAGGGAAGGGGCACGGTGCTGATCATGTTCGACTTGAACCAGGCGAACGGCCTCTCTTCGGCCAGTTTGTTGGTCACTGTCGGCGAGAAGCGTGCATCGAGGGGGGAGCCCATGAAGGTCATGGAGGCGGGCCGGCCCTCATCCCCATCCTCGGCCATGAGGGCGGCGGCCGCGAGGACAGCGGGTCCGGGCTGGCAGACAGCGACCACATGGCAGCGTGGGCCGAGCCGGCGAAGCATCTCCCGGACATGGTCCAGGTAGTCAAAGAAATCGAAGCGGCCCTCAAGCACGGGCACGTCCCGGGCGTTCGACCACTCCGTGATGAAGACCTCATGGTCCTGAAGGAAGGTCCGGACCGTATCCCGAAGGAGGGTCGCATAGTGACCGGACAGAGGTGCGACGATGAGGACAGCGGGCGCGGTGGCGGTGCGCCCCGCCCGGCGGAGATCCAGGGGATCGCGCGCGAAGTGGGTCAGCTTCACCCAGGGGCTGGACCAGGCTTCGACCCGCCGGACCCGAACGTCGACTCCTGAGATCGTCACAGTGTCGAATCCCCATTCGGGGCGGCCATAGCGGCGCGTGAGATTGGCGAACAGGTCGGCGGACGCGAAGAGCCGTCGTCCGACCGGGGTCTCGCGGACCGGGTTCAGCGGCGAGATCCAGTAGTGGCGCGTCGCCCGGGCGGCCGCCCGGAACGGGGCGGCGACGTAGTAACCGGCTTCGTAAAGAGTATAGAGCATGGCCCGCCGTGGATGTTGCAGCGCAACATATCGCGCCCAAGATCGCCGGATGTCCAGCCCCGTATGGCCTCAGCCCCGCTTCATGGCGTCTCGGATCTGGCCCGCGAGGGCCTCCGGGGCCATCCCGTAGGGCAGGACCCGGGCGAATCGACCTGACGGGTCCATCAGGTAGCTGATGGAGGAGTGATTGATCAGGTAGGCGTCCCCCTCGCCCTCCTTCTCGTAGTAGACCTTGTAGGCGCGGGCAACGGCGGCGACCTGCTCGGGCGAGCCGGTCAGCCCGATCACGCCCCGAGGAAAGGCTGGGTTGTCCAGGTAAGCGGCCATCTTGGCCGGGGTGTCGCGCTCCGGGTCCACTGAGACGAAGATGATCTGCACCTTCCGCCCGTCGGCGCCGAGGAGGTCAAGGGTCCGCCCCAGGGTGTCGAGTGTCATCGGGCAGACATCCGGACAGAAGGTGAAGCCGAAGAAGACAATGGTCCATCGGCCCTTCAGGCCAGCCTCGGTGTAGGTCCGGCCAGTCGCGTCGACCAGGGTGAAGGGTCCGCCAGGGCCCGCCTGGAGGCCGGAGGCGGCCTCCGGCGCGGGTCGCCGCCCCCCGATCTGGACCGCCAGGAAGGTCAGGCCGGCAACGACGACGGCGGCAACCAGAAGGCGCAGGATCAGCTTGGGAGTCATGCGAGGCCGTCCCCAGATTTTGGTCAGGCAGGCTTTAGCGCGGATCGTCCCGGGCTTCCAGCCGGAGCGCGGGGCCGGCTTGCCTAGACTCAGCCGAACCGCCAAGTTGGCTCTCCAGTCAGGGCCTGCGAGCGGCGCTCATGAGTGCAACCGAAACCGCCGAGCCTGTGGCGCCACAGGAGGTCCGCCCCCTCCTGCTGGTGGATGACGACGATCTCCACTCCGCCCGCACCACGCGACTGCTGGAGGCTCGCGGCTTTCAGGTCACCTGGGCGCGAAATCTTGCAGAAGCCCAGCCGATCCTCCTGGCGGAGCCGCCGGCCTTCGCCGTGCTGGAGATGCGGTTGACCGACGGGGACGGCCTTAGCCTGATCGAGGCCCTCGTCCATCATCGCCCAGACAGCCGCATTGTGGTTCTGACGGCCTTCGGCTCGATCGCCAACGCTGTCGCCGCCGTGAAACTGGGGGCGGCTGATTACCTGACGAAACCGGCCGAAGGGGACGACCTGACCGCCGCCCTCCTGGGCCAGCCGACCTCGGGCGGGATGGCGTCGAAGCCCATGACGGCCCACCGGGCGCGGTGGGAGCACATCCACAGGGTCCTGGAATTCTCGGGGAACAACATCTCCGAGGCCTCGCGGCGGTTGGGCCTTCACCGCCGGACCCTCCAGAGGATCCTTGCAAAGCGGGCGCCGCGCTGAGGCGAACGGCTCAGACCTCGAGGTCTGTCACCAGAAGTCCTGAGGCGCGAAGGCCGGCCAGCCGGGCGAAGGCGATCGTCAGGGCCTTGCGGCGGCTGCCAGTCAGGGGCTCGAGCGGGGCCTCCCGGACCAGGGCGCCGCCGAACCCGTCGCAGACCAGGAGACCCGGCTCCGCCGGCAGGACGTGTTGCGGAAACTCCGGCGCCACGGCGAAGGCGAAGCGGTCACAGAAGTCCAGGTAGTCGCGCCACTTCCGGTCGACCCGGAAGTCTTCCAGGGAGGACTTCACCTCGGCGATGAAGAGTTCTCCCCGGGGCGAGATGGCCATGAGGTCCGCTCGCCTGGCGTTGGGAAGGGTGACCTCCGCAAGGGCGACATAGCCAAGCCCCCGGAAGACGCGGACGGCGCCGCGGGTGACGGCCGCAGTCACCTCCGGCCGGGAGGCGGGCGGGTCAGCGCCGGGCGGGGAGGGGGAATTCAAGGGCGGCGACGTCGTAGCCCAGTTGGCGGATCCGACTGACCGCCTGGGCCTTGGCTGCAGCGCTGAGGATGGGCTTCTGGGCCATGAGCCAGAGGTACCGGCCGTTGGGTGTCCCGAGAAGCAGCCATCCCTGATCGGACCGGCTTTCCAGCACCCAGTATTCGACATTCAGGATTCCGCCGAAATAGGTGAGCCGGATGCGTCCGTCCGTCAGGGGGTCGATGATCCTGGCCTGGGCCTTCCACTGGGTGGGCGGGGAGGCCAGGGATCCCCTGTGGCAGGTCTGGATGACCGCATAGCCACTGTCTGTGCGGGCCCAGTCCGAGGTGCCGCCCTGGCAATCCCTCTGGATCTTGTTGGGCAGGCGCGCGACCTCGTACCAGCGGCCAGCGATACGGCCGATATCGACCTTCTGCGCCGGTGGGCGCAGGTCAGCGGCCAGAGCCGCGACAGGCGCCGCGAGAAAGGCGGCCACCAAGCCTGCGCAAAGGCGGGTCAGCGGACGAGGGTGAGTCATACCGGCCGTGTAACGGGAAACCGCTACGCCGAAAAGCGGTTCGCGCTCAGCCAGCCTCAATCCGGTCAATCTGCTCGTCGGACAGGCCAAGGTGATGGCCGATCTCGTGGATCAGGATATGGGACACCAGTTCGGCGAGGGTGACGTTCCCCCGCTCCGCCCATTCGTCAAGCAGGGGCCTGCGGAACAGGAAGACCCTTGCGGGCTCTGCGGCGTCCAGGATGGACCGGCGGGACAGGTCAACCCCCTGATAGAGGCCGGTCAGTTCGAAGGGATCCTTCAGGTCGAGGGCGTCGAGCATCTCTTCATCCGGGAAGTCATCCACACGGAAGACGATCTCTCCGGCGGCCCTGCGGAACAGCTCTGGCAGGGCCTCGAAGGCGGCCTCGGCCAGGCCCGCAATATCATCGAGCGAGGGGGCTGGAGCGTGCGCCGGCCAGGGGTCACTCATCGGGGAGAAGGCGGTCAGGATCCTCCGGCGCCCGGACTTCGAACAGCCCGATGTCCAGAGGCTGCTGGGGCCGGACGGGCCGGAGGGGTTGCCGGGAGAAGGCGCTCAGGTGATCGCCCGAGAGGTCGGACTGGGCGCGCTTGCGGACATGCCGGGCCTGGGCGTTGAGGATGGCGGGGGCGCGGGAGGCGGGACGCCAGAAGTCCACCTGGATCCGCCAGACCGTTCGAGGCGGCGGAGGCGGAGCGGGCCAGCGGCGTCCACCCTCGGCGAGGGGCCGGGCGGGCGGCGGCGGGCGGGCGCCGTCAAAGACCTCCACCAGCCGGATGACAGCGGGATCCGGCGGTGCGGCCGCTCCGGCGCTCATTTGGGCCAACAGGTCCTGCGCGGCCTCGCGGGTGGGGCAGGGCGGGCCGACGCGCTCGGAGCAGAAAATCACCGGCTCGCCAGCCAGGATTTCCGCCTCCCGGGCGCGAAGGGCCTGGCCCAGGGGAGCGCGGAGGGCCGCCTCCCCATCGCTCGCAACCGGATAGATCAGGGCTGACATGGGCTCATCATCGCCGAGAATCAGGCTTGCGCCTATGTTGTCTGAACGATTCGCCTGATGTGGGCGAAAACCTGCGGTCCCATCCATGACCGGTGAAGGCCTGATCCTCTCCGCCACCGCCAGCGCCGTGCTCCTGGCGCTGTGCTCGGGCGTCTGGACCCTGAGCGTCCGCCGGCGCGCGGACCAGCGCATTGCGGCCCTTGAGGCGGAGGTCCAGACCCTGGGCGCCGCCGCCGAGGCCGCCCAGGCGTCGGCGGAAGCCTTTGAGTCCGCCCTCCTTGCGGTCGAGGATGGCCGGGCCTTCCTCGCTTCGGGGGATGAAAGCCTGGAGGCCTGCGCCCTGGCGCTGGGGGTCGGCGCTGAACCCCAGTCGGTGGTCGCCGCCCTGATGCGGGCCGACCCGGACCACGCCCTTCGGCTGAGGGCCCTGTTCGAGCGAGGCGAGAGCTGCGGCTTCGAGGTCCGGGGCGCCGCCGGCGTGGTGACGGTGGAAGGCCGGGCCTCCGGGGCCCTGGCCTGGTTGAGGCTGTCCGCCGCCGCCTGGTCGCAGGGCCTGCCCCCCTCCCCCCGCTTCGCCGCCTTCCTGAACGCCCGGGCCGGTCCGGCCTGGATCGCCGGCGCCGACGGGCGGCTGATCTGGGCCAACGCCGCCTGGCTGGAGGCCGTGGGCGCGGAGGACATCACCGCGGCGGTCGAGCGCCGGCTGAGCCTGGACCCCGCCGTGGACGCGCTGGCGATCGAGGCCGCTTCGATGTCGCAGCCCCGCGACGGCGTGAGGTGGGTCAGCCTGGATGGCCGGCGGCGCGCCCTGAAGTTGACCGCCAGGCCCCTGGAGGGCGGAGGCGTCGGGGTCTGGACCGAGGATGCGACCGAGGCGGAGGAGCTGCGGGAGGCCCTGCGTCGGAACGTGGAGGCCCATGACGAGACCCTGAACCACATCGCCGACGCCGTGGCCATCTTCACGCCTTCGCGGCGGCTGGACTTCCACAACACCGCCTTTGCAGAGCTCTTCGGCCTGGAGCCGGCCTGGCTGGCGGAACGACCCACCCATGGCGAGGTCCTGGACCGGCTGCGCCAGCGCCGCCGCCTGCCCGAGACGGCGGACTACGCCCGTTGGAAGGCCGCAGAACTGGAGCGCTACGTCCAGTTGGACTCCGCCCCGGACGAGCTCTGGAGCCTGCCCGACGGCCGGACCCTCCGGGTGGTGCGCCAATCCCATCCCCTGGGGGGAATCGTCCTCCTGTTCTCGGACATCACCGGCGAGCTTCGCCTCAAGGCCCAGTACAACAGCCTGATCCAGGTGCAGCAGGCCACACTGGACAAGCTGAACGACGCCGTCGCCGTGTTCGGCGCCGATGGTCGCCTTCGGCTGCACAACGAGGCCTTCGAGCGCTTCTGGAACATTCCCCGCCAGGCGCTGACCGAGATGCAGGACTTCGAGGGGGTGGTGGAACTGTGCCTTCCAAGGCTTCACGATCAGGGGTTCTGGCGCGAGATGAAGGGCCGGGTGGCGGATACCGACCCCGCGGCCCGGGCGCCGGCCTCAGGCGAGGTGAGGACCTCCGACGGTCGCATCGTGGCCCACCAGTCCCGCCCCCTTCCGGACGGCGCGACCCTGATCGCCTTCACCGACGTCACGGACGCCCGGCGGCTCGAGCGGGCCCTGGCCGACCGCAGCGCCGCCCTGGCGGAAGCCGAACGGCTGAAGCGCGACTTCGTCGGCAATGTCTCCTACGAGCTGCGCACCCCGCTGACGACCATCATCGGCTATTCGGAGCTGATGGAGGGCCTTGGAGACCAGCTCCCCGGGCGGGCCCTCAGCCACGCCGGCGCCATCCGGCAGGCGGCCGAACAGCTGGGCCGCTCCATCGACGACGTCCTCGACATGGCCCAGATCGACGCGGGCGAGATGGCGCTGGACCTCGAGGACGTGAACGTCGCCCGGTTGCTGGAGGCCGCCTCCGTCCGCTGGAGCGAGGATGCGGAGACGGGCGAGGTGGGGCTCTCCTCCGCCTGCCCGGATGACCTGGGCCTGATCCGGGGAGACGCCCGGAGACTCTCCCAGGTGCTGGATCACCTCATCCTCAACGCCCTGGGGCAGACCCCCAAGGGCGGGCGGATCACCCTCAGCGCCCGGCGCACCCTGGGGGAGGTCCAGATCCAGGTGACCGACACCGGACGGGGCATCCCCTTCCACGTGCAAGCCAACATCTTCGACAGGTTCGTCGGACGGGAACGCGGCGGGCCCGGCCTGGGCCTGGCGCTCGTCAAGGCGCTGGTGGAGCTCCACGGCGGCTGGGTCGCGCTCGAGAGTGAGCCCGGCTCAGGCGCAACCTTCACCTGCCACCTTCCGAAAAGGGCGGAAGGCGCGGCGGGGCATCCAGAACTGGAGTTCTGAGGCCGGCGGAGGGACAGGGAGGCCGCCCTGCGGCCGCCTCCCCGGCGGAGAGCCTAGTGCTGGCTCTCGGGAAGCCGGACCACCAGGCCATCGAGGCCATCCGCGATCTTGATCTGGCAGGCCAGCCGGCTGTTGGGCTCCACGCCCTCGGCGAAGTCCAGCATGGACTCCTCCATGGCGGTCTTTTCGCCGGTCTTCTCGAGCCAGGCCGCGTCCACATAGACATGGCAGGTCGCGCAGGCGCAGGCGCCGCCGCAGTCGGCGTCGATGCCCGGCACGTTGTTCTTCACCGCGACTTCCATGACCGACAGGCCGGTCTTGCCCTCGTGGACGTGCTCGGTCCCGTCGTGCTGAATGAAGGTGATCTTGGCCAT
>Ga0315900_10003714_pt1 | contig 22098 bp, 20 predicted proteins | sample LakEriMetagenome_FD_203521 | JGI IMG/M metagenome (GOLD analysis project Ga0315900, IMG submission 203521) | Freshwater fungal communities from buoy surface, Lake Erie, Ohio, United States - Buoy 12 MA114 | ecosystem: Environmental > Aquatic > Freshwater > Lake > Lake biofilm | place: USA: Lake... | reverse complement strand
CACAGTATTATGCCGGTGGTGCCCTTGCTCCCTGTCAGAAGGATGACTGGTATACCTTCACAAGCGGCGACAGTCTTTATGTGAACTGCAATGGTTCTACCCTGCAGCCAAGTCAGGGTTATTCCTGTGGAGGCGACAATTCCTTTTCTTCAGAATTTACCTTCGGTGCTGTGAGCGGCGGGGTAGACGGAGTGGCTCAGATTGGCCTTGCTGCCAATAATCCTGCGCAGTGGATCGGAATTCTGGATCGTTCCAATGAAAATGTTTACCGGGTTCTGGACATCAGTTCCAGCACTTTGACGCTGCGAAGTGGTAATGGTACCGGCATAGTTCACACCCTAAAATTTGTTCTGAAATGATGTTCAACTTTTTGCTTTCCCGAAAGGGTATTTTTCCGGCTGCTTTGCTGCTGGCTTCATCCTTGTGCCTTATGCCATCCTGTACAGAAGAGGATGATATTTCTGTTCCGGCGGCCAGACCGGTAGAAGACCTCAACTGGACATTTGAAGAGACTCCGGTCTGGGCAGATGAATTTTCTGAGCCCGGAACACCAAGTTCTACCCGATGGCAATATGAAGAAGGTTTTACCGGCTGGGGCAACAACGAATTGCAATATTATTCCAAAGGAGATAATGTAAGCATTCAGGATGGCATCCTAACCATTGAGGCCAGGAAGGAAGACCGCGGCGGTGCCAAATATACATCCAGCCGCATCATCACCCGCGGGCTCGGAGATTTTCTTTATGGCAGGTTTGAAGCTAGGATAAAACTTCCTGCTGGCCGGGGTACCTGGCCGGCATTCTGGATGCTGCCATCGGATTTCTCCTATGGTAACTGGCCAAAATCCGGTGAAATTGATATAATGGAACATGTTGGCTGGAATCCGGGTGTTGTTCACTGTACAGTGCACACGGAAAAGAATAATGGTTCTAATGGTACCCAGATTGGAGCCAGCAAACGAATAACGGAATTCGATACTCAGTTTCGTGTTTACCGGGTAGACTGGACACCTTATGCAATCCGGGGGTATGTGGATGACGAGAAGATCTTTGAATATACCAATAAAAATACGGGCTTTTCAACCTGGCCTTTCAATAAGAGATTTTTTCTTCTGCTGAACCTGGCCATTGGTGGTCAGTGGGGCGGTGCTCAGGGAGTGGATAATACCATTTTCCCAGCCCGCATGCAGGTGGATTATGTCCGAGTGTATAAAATGGTTAATTAAGGTGGCATAGAAAGGGCAGGCCTTGTCTGCCTTTTCTTTTTCCGTTTTTTCTCAACATCGCTACAAATACTATGATTATATCCGCAAAAAGAGCTTTCGCTCCTGCATTGCTTTTCGGCATTTTTTCTCAGGCCCTCTCGGCTCAGCCCAGCGGGGAGGTAGAAGCACTACTTCGTAAAATGACGGTAGAGGAAAAGGTCGGACAGATGACCCAGCTCACTATGGGAACTTTTGTTGATGGTTCGGTGAAGGATCGTCTGGTTCTGAAAAAAGAAGAGCTCACCAGAACCATGACTGCTTTCCACATCGGGTCCATTCTGAACAATGCCCAGGACCATGCCCAGACGCAGGAAGAATGGCTCAGCATCATTCGCGCTGTTCAGGATGCGGCTGCTGCAGATCGGCTTAAAATTCCGGTTCTTTATGGAGTAGATGCAATTCATGGTGCAACCTACCTGAAAGACGCAGTACTTTTTCCGCAGCAGCTTGGCATTGCCTGCAGCCGCAATCCTGAACTTGCAAGGGCTATGGGAAGAATGTCTGCTCTCAGTACAAGAGCCTGCGGCATCCGCTGGAATTTTGCACCCGTACTGGATGTAGCCCGCTCTCCGCTCTGGTCGCGTTTTCCTGAAACCTTCGGTGAAAGCACCCACCTTGTAACAGTGATGGGTAGAGCTAATATTGAAGGTGCTCAGGGTAAGGGACTGAAAGATCCTTCAGCTGTCGCAGCATGCATGAAGCACTTCCTCGGATACAGCGCTGCCAACTCAGGTAAAGACCGCTCGGCCGCGTATCTGCCCGATCAGATTCTCCGCGAAGTTTTCCTTCCGCCATTCCGGGAAGCGGTGAAGGCGGGAGCAAGAACCGTGATGATCAACAGCGGGGAAATTAATGGTGTGCCTGTTCATGCCAGCCGCTATGTGCTTCAGGATATACTCCGCAAAGAGCTTGGCTTTACAGGTCTGGCTGTCAGTGACTGGGAAGACATCATAAAGCTCCGCACCCGGCACCATGTTGCAGAAACGGACAAGGAAGCCGTTTTCATGGCCATCGACGCAGGGCTCGACATGAGCATGGTTCCTTATAATACATCCTTTTGCACGCATCTGATTGAGCTTGTGAAGGAGGGAAGAATCCCGGAAGCCCGTCTGGATGAATCTGTGCGTCGGATTCTTACGGTAAAAATGGAGCTCGGCCTTTTTGATAATTCTTATCCTGAAAAAGCAGCTGAAAAAAATGCTTATCCGCCCGATGCAGCCGGTATTGCGCTGGAGGCGGCACGGCAATCGCTTGTGCTTCTGAAAAATGAAGCTGGAATCCTTCCTTTGAAAGAAGTCAGCAAAATACTTGTTTGTGGCCCGGCTGCCGACAATATGCCATCCCTATCAGGTTCATGGTCTTACACTTGGCAGGGTAATGATCCGAAGTTTTATCCGAAGGATGCTCTTACCATCCTTGGAGCGCTCAGGAAAATGGCCGGAGCAGGTAATGTTCAGTATCTGCCCGGCTGTGATTTTGCGGGGAAAGTGAAAACAGACGAAGCTGTTCTTCGCGCTGCAGCCGATAAATCGGATGCGGTGATTTTGTGCCTGGGTGAGGAAGCATATGCTGAGATTGCCGGAAATATTGATGATCTCTCATTACCAGCCAATCAGAGAGAACTCATACTTCTAATGCAAAAAACCGGGAAGCCTGTTATTCTTGTACTGGCTGAAGGAAGGCCCCGTTTGTTCACCGAGTCAGCGAATCTGCCTGCAGCCATTCTGCTGGCACCTCAGCCCGGTACCAGGGGAGGTGAGGCGGTTGCGGAAGCATTACTTGGAAAAATTAATCCCTCGGGAAAACTGGCCTTCCAGTATCCGGCCTATGCCAATTGCCTTGCAACGCATGATGCACCCCTTACCGATGTTCTTCCGGAAAATAACGATGAAAAGAACCTGCTCTGCAAGCCTTTATTTCCATTTGGCCACGGTCTTTCCTACACCCGTTTTTCCTACAGTGGTTTCTCGGTTTCCGGAAATGAAATGAAGGGTGAGAATGATTCTTTAGTGGTACAACTTACTGTGACCAATACCGGACAAAGAGAAGGCCGCGAGACGCTTGATCTTTTCGTACGGGATGATGTGGCATCTTTCGTACCTGCATTGAAAAAACATGCAGGTTTTGCCTCGGTGGTTTTAAAGCCCGGTCAGGCAGAAACTCTGCGCCTGGTTCTGCGCTCTTCTGATTTGCCGGCAGTGCATACGGGGATGGTGAGAAAAGTGGAGCCGGGAAGCTTTACAATTTATCTTGGTGGATTTGACAAAGTGGTAAGGGTTAAAAATTAATCCACCACCCATCTTTTGGTTGAATTGCGCATTAGTAAAAAGCCTTAAGCGAATTTTGCCAATACTTCTCTCGCCTGCAGCGGATTGAGCCAGAGGGGCTCAGGATAATTGCGGATGATGTTTTTCTGAAGGCTTCCCATTTTTTCTGGCAATCCCTCCTCAAAAGGTATCCAGTTCATCCCCACAGGATCATATAATTCAGCACCATCAGAACCGGCAAACAGCTTGTAATCAAATCTGGTATCGCCGGCAGCCACATAGCCCGGATAATAATACCGCATGCCCTGATCAGCCGCCCATTCTATCTTTTTCAGCATCAGGGCTTTGCCCGGACTGAATTTCCGGTATTCGGGGAGAAAAAAATTGACGATTCCCATGATGCTATTCTCGCCGGCATCGAAAATTCCTGCACCAACCAGTTTGACGCCTTCCCTCATTTCCACCACCATGGATGGGAAGGGATCGACCAGGTTTTGCCCTGCTTCCTGACGATAAAGAATTTCATCCAGCGTGTCGGCAGTGTCAATGCTCACCGATTCGCGGTACCTCCCGAAGAGATTGCGAAGTTCATCGTTCAGCAAAAGCGGCCTGCAGCTGAATTCAAAAGCTGCTGACTTTTTTTGAATTGTCCTGGCTGAGGACGGAAGATGCATTTCCGGCAAAAAATAGCGAGTCCAGAAAACCCTTGTTTCTCTGTGCCAGCCAATATGATTTACAGTAAACATATATCTGCCCATGCGGAACCAGCCATGAGCCATGAGAATATCCAGATGTCTTGCCTGAAACTGGTAATAAGGTCTGCTGTCTTTTACTGCAACTGCCAAGGTATTGTAGTCAGTTTTTTTTGCTGTTCAGATTGCCCAGAATTTCCAGGTACTCACTTCGTGAAATACCGCCGGGATTGCAACCAGGAACTGCCTCCGGTACCGGAATACCCAGTTTTGCATAATAATCGGTCCAGACAGGAAAAAAATCAGGGCTTCCAGGCCGGCGGAAAGTCATGGGTTCAAGCCGGAAGAGCGGCTGTTTCTGATTGGCCTCCAGAAAGGCATCGTAAATCAGTTCTGAACAATAATACCTGCCATTGTCCGGAAGAAAGGCATCGTCGTAAGGCTTGCCAATCTGGCTCAGGCCAAATTTCATTGCAGCGGGAATCAGTTTCCGGAACTCAGGTTTAAGTCTGGCCTGAATGGGCGGCTTTTCGGTATAGGAAAGAAAGCGGGGCAGGGGCGTGAGACGAACCGAATTACCCATTGCTTCCAGCACAAATACAGAGTCATTTTTCAGATGAACGATCCCGAGATGCGAAAAATCCTGTCCATTTGCGCCTTCCGTTACGGCTTCAATGGCATCACAAAGTCCTCCGCAGTCGAGGTCCAAAAACAGGAAATCACCCTCTTCCGGCTTTTCCCGTTTCTGGGCTGCTGCATGCTGAAAGCATAGAAGTATCAGCATAAAGAAAGCAGTCTTTTTTTGCAGCAGGTGAAACATGATCTTTAATTGATAAGAAGCCTTTCGGAAGCCAGTCCAATCCCGTTTTCATCAAGCACTCGCAACAGAAAAAGGCCGGTACCGGTTTTCGCCTTTGGGGTAATCTTTCCGGACCTTGTTTCGAAGTTCTCCGACAGCACGCATTTCCCGGCGGAGTTCAGAAGCTCCAGCCGATAGCGGCTCCCGCTGAATCCGTCTATCCGGAATTGAATGTCGCCTGAAGAAGGATTTGGATGGAGGTGAAGCGCAGCTTTTTCAAAGATTCCGGGCCTTGTTGCGGTGATGCCGGTCTGCGGCCTCAGACGAATGATGCTGTGGGTATTCGGATCGGTATTGGCCCAGCTGGCACCATTGGTTGCCAGGTATATTTCTTTGTTATCTCCGATGGCAATGTCGCGGAGTCTTCCGTAGCTGTTGCTCAGGTAAGCAATATCGGTTAGAACGCTGTCGTAGGTTTCATTCAGTCGCAGTGCGCGGACTTGTCTGTTTTTCAATACCGTAAGCAGAACCGCATTGTGCCATTCCGGGAAAAGCGGATTCTGATAAAAAATCACATCGGAAGGTCCGATGGTAGGTGTGTAGGCTTGCATGGGTTCTACCACCTGGTTGTTATTACAGAAGCTGATTTCCGTCGGGCTGCTGCAATAGCCTTCCACATTCGGCCAGCCGTAATTCCTTCCGGCCTTCAGCAGCTGAACTTCATCATCGGTGGATGCTCCGTGTTCTGACATTACCATCCTTCCGTCAGGAAGAGGGGTGAGGCCCTGAACATTGCGGTGACCCAGGCTGTAGACCAGACTTCCGGGAAATGGATTGTCTGCAGGAACGCTCCCGTCTGTTCTCATTCTCAGCATTTTTCCGCTAAGGGCCGAGGTATCCTGAGGAAGAGAAAGATTCTGCACATCTCCCGTACTCGCCAGCAGGGTGGTGTCTGTCATAAAAAACAGGCGGCAGCCGTTGTGGGTTCCGTTCCCGGGCAGGTCATTAAGTAATACTGTCGGATTTATCAGTGTATCATTTTCGTAGCGGTATTTTACAATCCGCTCCCGGATGAGGCCGTTATTGAGGTAGGTGTAGGCCAGAAAAACATCGGGGTTGCCGTTAAAATCAGGATGAAGTGCGAGTCCGAGCAGGCCGCTTTCTGCCTGTTGCACCACTGTACCGGTGAGCCGGAGCAGAACTTTTTTTTCGCCGCTTGCCGTATCAATCCGGCTTACTATCCCTCTTCTTTCGGTTGTCCACAAAGAGCCTTGATGGTATCGGATTTCCCATGGTACATCGAGCCCTGTAATGAGCGTATCAACTTTTACCGGCGTACTTCCGATGTTAATCTGGGTTTGGGCGAAGGAGACTGAATTTATCAGTAGCAGGGTAAATAAAGCCAGTCTGATGCTGTGAAAAAATGTTTTCATAGTGTTCAGGATTTATGTTCGAGATTGAGTTCTCCTTCCCAGCGGGCAACCACGGCAGAAGCCAGGCAATTTCCAATGACATTCACCGCCGTCCGGGCCATATCCATGATGGCATCCACCCCCAATATGGCGGCAATCGGCCATTCCGGCAGTCCGAATCCGGCTGCTGTTCCGGCCAGAATCACCAGTGAAGCCCGGGCCACGCCCGCCACTCCTTTGCTGGTAAGCATGAGCGTAAGCACCATCAGCATCTGCTGGCCCAGACTTAGGTCAATGCCCGCAGCCTGCGCGACGAAAACAGAGGCAAGGGAAAGGTAAAGGGTAGTTCCATCAAGGTTGAAGGTATAGCCGGTCGGCAGGACAAAGCCCACTATTTTATCGGGCACGCCAAAATCACGCATATTCTCGAGGGCTTTCGGCAGTGCCGATTCTGAACTGGCAGTGGCAAAGGCCAGGGTAACCGGCTCGCGGATTGCCTTCAGAAATTTCAGTACCGGAATCCGGGCAATCAGGGCAATGGGAAGTAAAACCAGCAGAAGGAAAACAATCAGTGCCGCATACAGGGTAGCCACCAGAAGGGCGAGATTTTTAAGCACATCAAGACCCATGGAAGCGACGGTATAAGCAACGGCACCTCCCACCGCAAGCGGAGCAAACAGCATGACCAGGTCGGTAAATTTAAACATCACCTCCGACAGTGATTCAGCGAAACGCAGAATTGGCTTGCGGTATGACTCTTTTGTTTTCACCAGACCAATGGAGAAAAACAGACAGAATACCACAATCTGAAGCACTTCTCCATCGGCGATGGACCGGGCAATGTTTTCCGGAAACACGTGCAGAATGATTTCGGCTGGTGTTTTGGGATTGAGCTTCGGAATTTCAGAAGTGGCGTTGTGATTGAGCTTAATGCCTTCCCCTGCTTTGCTCAGGTTAATGGCTGCAAGTCCGATGAAAAGGGCAAATGTGGTAACTACCTCAAAGTAAATCAGGGATTTTATCCCAAGTCTGCCCAGCTGTTTGAGGTTGCTGTGTCCGGCAATACCAGTGATAAGGGTTCCCAGAAGCAGCGGAGCAATCACGCATTTCACCAGCTTCATGAAAATCTTGGAAAACACATTGAGGTTTTTTGAGAACTCCGGGAAATCGTAACCCAGCACGATGCCCAGCAGCATGGCAACAAAGATCCAGTGCGTCAGGTTGTTTTTACGGATGGCATAACCCAGTGCAAGGCCTGAAAGCAGGAAACGGATTCCGGTAAGCAGGCTTTCGTCCAGAAGAAGCATTTCGGAGAAGCTCAGCCATTCCAAAAGGCCATAAATGGGAAGACCGATGAGCAGGAAGCGAAGTCGGAAAAGTTGCCCGGGGATTTTCATGCCATGAAGGAAATGCTTTTTTGTGTATCGGTGAAATGCAGATGGCTGATTTGATTGCATATTCGGCTTTTGAATGCTGATTGTCAGGTGTTCTCTAAATTGCTTCAGGCACAATTTCTGCCCGGAATTCATCCAAGGCCGCAGCGACTTCACCGGCCGCTCCCAATAATCCTCCTTCCTCATTACCTTGCAGCCTTAATCTGAAAAACGACGCTATGCCTTTACTGCACCAGAACGATCTTACCATTTCTGATTTTTTCGAACTACTCGACGGCAGCGGAAACCTGGAACTTTCAGCAGAAGTCCGGGAGGAAATCCGTCTTTCCCGGGAATTTCTGGAGAAAAAAATCCAGACATCCGAAAACCCGATTTACGGCATCAACACAGGTTTCGGAGAACTATGCCGCCAGGAAATTCCGACATCCGATCTCGATCAGTTGCAGATTAATCTGGTTCGTTCCCATGCCTGCGGAGTTGGCCAGCCGGTACCGAAGCGCATTTCCAGAATGATGCTGCTGCTGAAAATCATCGGCTTCCGCACCGGTCATTCCGCTGCCAGTCCGGAACTGGTACAGGCCCTGCTCGATTTTTACAACGCAGGCGGAACGCCGGTGGTGTTTGAGCAGGGCTCTCTTGGCGCCTCCGGCGATCTGGTACCGCTGGCGCATATGACCATGGCGGTTCTGGGAGAAGGAGAGGTCTGGCAGGATGGAAACATCATTTCAGCCGCAGATTTTCTGAAGCAAAAAGGCCTTAAACCGTACCGTCTGCGTGCCAAGGAAGGCCTTGCCATGCTGAACGGTACGCAGTTTATGCTGGCCTACGGGCTGGAAAGCCTGAGCCGGGCAAAAAAGTCCTTTGAAAACGGGCTTGCAGCCTTCGCGCTCGGTGTGGATGCTTTCGAAGGCAGGATGGATTTTCTGTTTGAGGGAATTCACTCGGTAAGAAGGCAGAAGGGACAGCAGATGGTAGCCCGTAAACTGGCAGATCTACGGAAAGGCAGTCCGATTGCCGTCTCGGGCAAGAAGCAGGTGCAGGATCCCTACTCCCTTCGATGCCTGCCGCAGGTGCTGGGTGCTTCGGCCGATGCCATGGATTATGTTCATTCGGTGCTGGAGGCAGAGCTCAATGCCATTACCGACAATCCGCTGGTTTTCAGAGAAGATGATCTGGTAGTGTCGGGAGGAAATTTCCACGGACAGCCGCTGGCACTGGTGCTCGATTTTCTGGCCATCGCCGTTTCAGAAACAGGCAACATCGCCGAAAGGCTGATGTACAAGCTGATTTCCGGCGAACGAGGTCTGCCGGTTTTCCTTACTTCCAATCCCGGACTGGAGAGCGGCTTTATGATACCGCAATATTCGGCGGCTGCCCTCGTTAGTCAGAGCAAGCAGCTCTGCACGCCTGCCTCGGTAGACAGCATTGTGAGCAGCAACGGACAGGAAGATCATGTTAGCATGGGTGCCAACGCAGGATTAAAGCTTTACCGGGTGGTGGAAAATACCGAATCCGTGCTGGGTATATTGCTGCTTGCAGCAGCCCAGGCGCTGGATTTCCGAAGGCCTGCACGGAGTAGTCCGGTGCTGGAGAAAATGCATGCTGAATTCCGTAAATTTGTTGGGTTCAGGCAAAGCGATTCCTGGTTCAAGCCTGACATGGATGCTGCCTGTGATTTTATTAAACAATATTACCTTGAGGCTTAGTTCCTTTTATTTTTCGCTCATTCTTCTATTACTTTCGGCAGGAGCTTTTGCGCAGCCCTGTTTTAAGGTGGTAGACCCGGTAAGCGGGGATGAGGGCGAGTACGAAGGCTGCAAACCTTTTTTTGTCAAGGTTCAGAAATGTCCTGATGTAACCATTCCGACCTATCGCTTCGATTTGCCACCTGAACTGGTTCAGCTTCCGGGAGGAGGAATTCCCGAATCGGTTCCGCCAAACCAGATTCCGTCTGACATCCTTACAAATACTTTTTTTTCCTTTGATACCCACACCTATGAGGATACGGGTGTTTACATTATTGCGCAGTACGTTGATTTCATTACGCCCGTTTACCTCAAAAAAATCAGGGTTTTCGACCCCTCTGTTAAGCCGGCTTTTACCTGGGAAGTTTGTGGCAAAAAGATAAAAATCAACCTTACCGATCCGGTGTTTTCACAGTATTATTTCACTCCCGGCGATGGCAATCCTGATGAACTCATTAGCGGAAAATCGCATGAATACACCTATAACTTCAGCCAGGCTTCTGCCACTTTCACCTTTTCAGTAAAAGGAGAAAAGCCTTCTACCTGCAACAGGGATCCGGTATCGGGTACAGTAACCCTCTATCAGAATCCTTCGCCTCCGGTGCCCATCCTGCTGGAAGGTTCCGGCACAGACACGCTTTCATACCGTGTTCAGATTGGGGTGCGGGCGGATGAAGAATATGGCTTCCAGCAGGCAGTCGGTTCAGCAGATTTTTCAGGCCTGCTTGGCTCCGGAAGGGAGGAAGAGAACGCACCAGTACTGAACATCAATTTGCCACCACTGGATGGCAATGGTTTATGGAACAGCCGCTTCCGGTCAGTAACCAAAAAGTGTTACAATGGCACGAATCAGATTGAACCGGCGATGCAGTTCTGGACTATTTTCTGGCCACGCTGTGAGTCAGAGAATCAGAAAATCACAGTCAGCTGGCCTTCTCTCAACATTCCGGGTCTTGTAAAGTTTCAGTTGCTCCGGGATGGTCAGACGCTGCTAACGCAGAATAATCCCGGAACCGGCCAGTACATTGATTCGGCCGGTCTCGTTTGCGGCTCCGTTTACACCTACCGTTTTCGTACAGAAGTTACCCTTCCCGGAGGCGGGGTGATGGTTTTTCTTTCCCCGGAAGTGAAAGCCAGTGCCATATCCAACCGGCCGCCCGATCCGGTCCAGCATGTATCGGCTACGGTACTGTCTGGCGGAATCCGGATTTTTGCCAGCCCCTCTCCCATAGCAAAACGATACCATCTCTTTCGCAAAGAACAGAATGGAGGCGATTTCTCCGAAACCGGCAATGGTTTCTCCTCCTTTCCGTTTACGGACGAAACAGCCTCAACATCTGATAAAGCGTACTGTTACCGGATTTCTTTTGATGATATCTGTGGAAACCGTTCCCTGCTGAGCGACAGTATTTGTCCGGTTTTGCTGAAGGTAAATAAACAGGAAGGCGGCTCACTTTCCATGAACTGGACCTCTCTGGAAGGCTGGAGAAATGGCGTTCAGCGTTATGAGCTCCTGGTTCGGAGATCAGCGGTGCCTGGCGGAGAAACCATTGCATACCGCGGTAAAGATCTTGCCTTTGAACAGCAGGGTCAGATAAAGGATTCAAAAAAACTGATTTTCCGTGTCGCTGTTTTGCCTGAGTCGCCAACCCTCTATCCGGATACCTCCTTTTCAAACGAAGTAGAAGTTATTCAGGAATCCCGTTTTCGTTTTCCTGACGCATTTACGCCTAACAATGACCAGATGAACGATGTGTTCAGATGTTATGGTTCATTTATAAAAACCTACCAGCTGATCATTTACAATTCCTGGGGCAATGTGGTTTACAGCACTGATAAACCGGATGCTGGCTGGGACGGAAAAATAGACGGGCAGCCTGCTCAGACGGGAAATTATGCCTACCGTGCCATTGCAACCGACGAGGCTGGGGACCGGCTTGAAAAGTCCGGGTTCTTTTCATTAATCAGATAAAAAAAGGCTGGCCGAATCAGGTTCAGCCAGCCTTTTATACTCGCAAGGAGTATTTCTAAAAATCTTCTTCCAGTGAAAACTTGTGCTGTTCTTTTTCTGACATCACGCCGGCTTTCTGGTATTCGGCCACCCGCTTTTCGAAGAAATTGGTTTTTCCCTGCAGTGAAATCATTTCCATGAAATCGAAGGGATTGGCAGAATTGAACATTTTTGGATAACCCAGTGCCACGAGCAGGCGGTCTGCCACAAACTCAATGTACTCATTCATGAGTTTGGCGTTCATGCCGATAAGGTTCACCGGCAGGGCATCGGTCACAAATTCCTGTTCGATGGAGACCGCATCGCGGATGATTTCATACACCCGGTCTTTGCTGAGTTTGCCTTTGAGGTATTGGGTGTAGAGGAGGCAGGCGAAATCGCAGTGCAGGCCCTCATCGCGGGAAATAAGCTCATTGGAAAAGGTTAGACCCGGCATAAGGCCGCGTTTTTTCAGCCAGAAAATGGAGCAGAAAGAGCCGGAGAAAAAGATGCCTTCTACGGCAGCAAAAGCTACCAGGCGCTCGGCGAAGTTGTCGGAATTTATCCATTTCAGTGCCCACTCGCCCTTGCGCTGAACACATGGAACCGTCTCCAGGGCATGAAACAGGCGCTGCTTTTCCTTTGGGTCCTTGATGTAGGTATCAATCAGCAGGGAATAGGTTTCAGAATGGATGTTTTCCATCATGATCTGAAATCCATAAAAGCACTTGGCTTCCGGGAACTGAACTTCATTGAAGAAGTTGGCACCCAGGTTCTCGTTAACGATACCATCAGAAGCCGCAAAAAAGGCCAGCACATGAGAAATGAAATGACGCTCCCCATCATTCAGACTTTCCCAATTGCTCTGGTCCTGTGCCAGATCAATTTCTTCCGCCGTCCAAAAGCTGGCTTCAGCCTGTTTGTACATCTGCCAGATGTCGCTGTGCTGGATGGGAAAAAGGACGAATCGGTTTTTATTCTCCTGAAGCAGAGGTTCTTCCTCGTTCGAAAAAGTGCGCATTAATTATGGTAATTTTAAAAATGTCTAAGGATAAACTGAAAAAAGTAACCGCTATCCCGGATGCTTTCAGCGGTAATGCAAAGCAAAGAGGAAAGTGCGAAAATCAAAAAATCGTTTTTCAAATGGCTGCCTGACAATCACCAAATCCGTAACATTTTTCACCGATTTGGGATGCCTTTGATTATCAGAATTATGATTAATTTCCGGTGGGCACAAATTCTTCTTTTTTTTCTTATTGTGAACAAAACCGGCATTCGGTTTGGCCGGAAGGACAATCTTTTTGCCGACGATTGTGTTTGAGTTTTCCATATCCTTAGCTTTGCAGGCATGGGCTTTTTTTCCTTTTTTCTGAAGCAGGAACCCAAAGCAGAGTTTCCGCCGCTGAAGGTGGATATGCATAGCCATTTTCTTCCGGGGATTGACGACGGAGCAGAAAATCTTGAAGAGTCTGTCAAATTGCTGAAATCGTTTGAGGATCGTGGCTATGAGAAAATCATTACAACTCCGCACATTATCCACGATCTCTACGAAAATACACCGGAAACAATATTTCCGGTATTGGAAACAGTCAGGGCAGCCCTGAAGGAAGCAGGATCTTCCCTGCAGATTGAGGCGGCAGCAGAGTATTTTATGGACGACCGCTTCATTGAAATGATGGAGGCAGGCGAAGCATTTCTTACGCTCAAAGACAATTACATTCTGGTGGAAACCGGCTTTATGAATGAGCCTGCCTACCTGCGGGAGGTTTTATTCAAGCTGAGGCTGAAAGGCTACAAGCCGGTACTGGCACATCCGGAGCGCTATCATTACCTGCAGCAGAAAAAGGAAAAGCTGGAAGAACTGTTTGATTCCGGGGTAAAACTGCAAATCAATACCATGAGCCTGGGCGGATACTATGGTCCGCCTGCCCTGAAACTGGCCGAATGGATGATTGAGCAGGGCTTTGTCCATTTTCTTGGCTCTGACTGTCATCGCAGCCGCCATCTGGAGCCGCTTCAAAAAGCCTATAAATCCAAGGCCTACCAGAAAATCCGGGAGCTTCCCCTGCTCAACGATTCCCTGCTTGCTTAATCCTGCATCAGCAGGTAACCTTTGATGAAATCCATCAGATCACCGTCCAGCACAGCCTGGGTGTCGGATGTTTCCACGCCTGTGCGGTTGTCTTTCACCAGCTTGTAGGGATGCAGCACATAGTTGCGGATCTGGGAACCGAAGTCGATTCGTTTTTTGGAACTTTCTACCTTGGCTTTTTCCTCGTTGCGCTTTTCCAGCTCCATCTGATACAGGCGTGATTTCAGCATCTGCATGGCCCGTTCGCGGTTGGCAAGCTGGCTTCTTTCTACCTGGCAAACCACCACAATGCCTGTGGGTATGTGTGTGAGCTGCACCTTGGTTTCTACCTTGTTTACATTCTGACCGCCGGCACCACCGGAACGGGAAGTGTCCATCTGCACATCGTTGGGATTGATTTCGATGTTGATGGTATCATCCACCACAGGATAAGCAAAAACGCTGGCAAAGGAAGTATGGCGGCGCGCATTGGAATCGAAGGGCGAGATGCGCACCAGGCGGTGCACGCCGATTTCAGATTTCAGAAAACCATAGGCAAACTGACCATCGATTTCAAGCGTAACCGACTTGAGTCCGGCACCTTCACCGGCCTGATAGTCGAGTTCCTTCACCGAAAAGCCCTGCTTCTGCGCCCACATGATGTACATGCGCATGAGGATTTCGGCCCAGTCCTGACTCTCTGTACCACCGGCACCCGGATTAATCTCAAGGATGGCACTCATCTGGTCGTCTTCGGCCGAGAGCATTTTCTTGAACTCCAGTTCTTCGAGGGCTTTTTCGGCTTTTTCCTGCTCAGCATCCAGTTCAGCATCGCTGATTTCGCCGAGCTCACGGAATTCCAGCAGGGTTTCCAGGTCAGAGACCATGGTCTGAATCTGCTCGAATGCCTGCGTCCAGACCTTGATGGCCTGAATTTCCTTTACTTTCTGCTGGGCTTCTTTGGGATTATCCCAGAAATCGGGGGCGAGGGTGGCGCTCTCGCGCTCGTTTACTTCCTCTTTCTTATGATCGTAGTCAAAGATAGCCCCTCAGGTCTGAGAGGCGATTCTGAAGTGACTTCAGCTGGTCTTGGTTCATAATTCAAAATTGGCCTGCAAAAGTGGGGAAAATATGGAGAAGGAAAAAGGCAGATCTTGAAGATGAGTATCGTCAGGTTTTTCAACCAATGCTATTTAAATAAGGAATCGACGGAGCATTTTAATGAGATTTACTGCTCCATAAAAATTCTGATGGGGAGTGCAGAATCACTTTCCCTGCTTTCAATCCCCTGGTTAATAAAAATTCGGAAAGCAACGGAATTACCGGAACAGAAATCTATGATTCATAGGTTTGAAATTTTCATACTTAACTGATACTATTATTCATGGGAAAAATACTTCTGGCAAAATACAACCTCGAATATGTAGCCTTTTTGCACCTTCAGATGAATACCATGATGAATGGTCCGGTGCATTTGTTTTTTGCAGTTGATGCCTTCAGTGGCTATGCTTTCAAACTTGGTGCTGAGCCGGAGCTGAATGCAGAATCTGTGCTGAAAAACATTTATCTGATGTGTGAAATTCCGGAATTCCGCGAACACAATACCATAGGCTTTACCCTCGTGCTCGATGAATTTGAAGAATTAAAGGACCGCATTGAGGCCGTCATCAGACCTGATAATGGCTGGGTACTTTTTAATAAAACCTACAATAATTTTATTACCAATCCCCTGCTGATCAGCATGGACCAATATCTGAGCTCCCTGTAAATTCGGAAGCCTTGCCGACCGTGTAATTATTTCTGACCATCCGGTTAAATTCAAAAAGCCGAAAAAATATTAGCCGGTAAATGCTAAGGTCTTTCAAGAGGCTTTTTTCTTTCCTGCCTACCTTTGCCCCCATGCCGCAATCCTTTGAAATCCTAGGCCTCATGTCGGGTTCTTCCCTCGACGGACTGGACCTGGCCTGCTGCCGTTTCGAACGGAACCGCCCGGGCGAGCCTTTCCGCTGGGAGATTACGGCAACCGATTGCTTTCCATTCCCGGAAATCCTGCAGAAAAAACTGGAGCGTTGCCGGGAAATGACGGCCCTGGAACTGATTGAAACCGAGCAGCATTTTGTTTCTTTTTCGGCGGCATGCATCCGGGAAATGCTGGAAAAAACGGGCAGAAACCCGCTGGCTGTGGCCTCACACGGACACACGGTTTTTCATCATCCTGCAGCCGGTTACACGCTGCAGATCGGTAACGGTGGTTTGCTTCACGGGCTTTGCGGCATTCCGGTTATCTCTGATTTCCGAACGGTGGATGTGGGCCTAGGCGGACAGGGTGCGCCCCTGGTTCCCGGTGCTGAAGCAGAACTCTTTTCTGACTACGACGCCTGCCTCAACCTCGGCGGCATCTGCAATGTGTCCTTCCCCAAAAACCACATCGGTTTTGACATCGGGCCCTGCAACCAGCTGCTCAATTATGCCAGCCGGCTGAGAGGAAAAGAATACGACGAAAATGGCCGGATGGCGGCAGCCGGAAAACTCATTCCGGAACTTCAGCAGCAACTTAGTGCCATTCCTTTTTACAGCCTGCCTGTTCCGAAGAGCCTGTCCAACGAAAAGGTGGCCGAAACCTGGATTCCTCTCCTGGAGCCATATGCGGGCCAGCCGGAGAATATCCTGCATACCCTCTGCCTGCACATTGCTTCCTGTGTGGCAGACGTTCTGCCAGCGCAGGGGAAAATGCTGGTAAGCGGAGGCGGGGTTTTTAATGAGTTCCTCTTCAATGCCATAAGAAATGCCTGCGGTGAAAACTGGCAGCTCACTCCTGCGGATAATAAACTGGCAGGCAGCAAGGAGGCCCTTTGCTTTGCCTGGCTCGGACTCAAACGCCTGCTGGACGAAATCAATGTGCCGGCTTCGGTGACCGGCGCGAAGGCCGATTCGGTTTCAGGTGCCCTTTACGGTAAAAACCCGCTCAGCGGATTGGCCGGCAGATGACCCCGGCATGGGGCTGAACCGATTTGTTATCATCCTGCCTGACAGACCACAAGCGAAATGCAAGCAGTATGGATAATAGAACCAGGCCTGCCCTCGGATTGGCCAGATAGCGAAGGGCAGGAAAAGACGAATACCTCGGCTGCAAGCCTGCCATCATCAGGTAATACCACCAGCCGGAAGAAATTCCGAAAACCAGCATCAACAAGGCACCCTCTTGTCCGGAGGCAACCATAACAGACTGAGCAATAGCAGCATAAATCAAGGTGCATGGAAGTAATCCATTGGCCATGCCCAGCAGCAAATAGGAAGAAGAAAAGTTGTCTGACCGAAGCTGTAGCCCCTTTTGCCTGAGGCTCTCCCTTGCTTTTTTAGACCAGTCAAAATCCCATAAAGCGGCCAGAAAAACGCTGATCAAAAGCAGGGCATACAGTACCGGAAGCTGAAGGCCTGTCCAGGAGATGGAGCGTCCGGCATAGCCGGCCATGGCCCCCATCAGCATGTAAACCAGCCATCGCCCTGCCAGAAAAAGCAATCTGGCTGAAAATACCTGCGGCTTCTTCAGTCCGCCGACCGGGAGCGCCATAGCCAGCGGACCGCACATAAAGAGGCAGTGCATCCCGGCTGAAAGCCCCAGTATAACAGTCGAAATCAGCAGCCCCTGCATCAGTATATCCGGAATTGGTCTTTTAAAAGAAAACTGTCTTTTCCCACCCGGCCCCTGATTTCTGCGAGCCAGTTACCCGGAACAGCCTGCGGCATTTTCTCCTCCTGTATCCAGCCTCCTGTGCTGTCTATCTGCAGATTCAGACCAAACTGAAAATCGGCCTTATCACTGGAAAGACAGGTGAGCCGAACCAGTCCGGATTCCGCTTTCTTAGGAAATCGAATCTGAAGTGAATTCAGACCCTCAGAATATTTCACCGAAGTTTTTTTCTTCAGGATTGCAGATTGAGCAATCAGCTCCAGATCCCGGTTGATTTCTTCCGCACTATGGTAGTTTTTGGCAGCAAGAAGGTCATTCCCCGACCCAATCATTTTTGCCACGAGTGTAAAAACAAAGGTGGCAAACAGAATGAATCCCAGTACGATGGCAGTTCCCCAGTTGAATTTCATGGCTTTTGCGGGAGATAAAAGAATCGGGTCTTAATTACTTCAGCGGGTTTGCCGTTGGCCAGCACTTCAATTTCAACGGCAGCAGTTTTTGAAAGGCCTGCTTCACCAGGGATTTCAAGAAAAAAGGAACCTTTTCTAACGGCACCCTTTTCGATAGTAAAACCGGGTTTGCCAACCCAGGTGATTTTGATGTTATTGTCTAAGGATTTGAATGTAATTTCTTGATCTTCAAAGGTTTTATTGACTAACTCAAAATTATACAGATTGGCCACAAAACCCGGTGAATTTACCATTCCCGTGTTGCCGGGTGTACGGAGCAGGATGGTTTCCACCGGTGCCCGCTGCCAGAGAAGGACTCCCAGAATAGAAAAAAGTAAAAACCACAGACTGAAATAGGCGATTCCTTTCGGTCTGATGGAAAAAGCATATTTCCGGTTCAGCTCATTTTCGGAGAAGTATCCAATCAGATTTTTTTTGCGCCCGGTTTTTTCCATCACCGCATCGCAGGCATCGATGCAGGCTGTGCACTGAATGCATTCCATCTGGCTCCCATTGCGGATGTCGATGCCGGTAGGGCAGACCTTCACACACCAATTGCAGTCAACGCAATCGCCTACCTTGCTTTCAGCTTCCTGCCGTACATGTCCGCGGGGCTCGCCCCGGATAAAATCGTAGGCCACGGCCATCGTGTTTTTATCCAGCAGGGTTCCCTGTAATCGGCCGTAGGGACAAATAAAAGTGCAAGCCAGTTCTCGCAGACGGGTATAAATGAAAAAGAAAACCAGAGTAAAAATCAGGAGTGCTGAAAGTCCGCCAAGGTGATTTAGCGGTGAGTCTATCACAATCTTCAGCAGTTCATTTTTCCCGATGACATATGCCAGAAATACATTGGCCAATAAAAATGAAATCAGAAAAAACACCACAAATTTCAGGACTTTTCGAAGGTTCTTTCCTGGCCCGGCAGCCATTGCATCCAGACGCCGCCGCGCAGAAGCATTACCCTCAATCAATCGCTCTATCGGCCGGAAAATCCATTCCAAAAAAATGGTTTGCGGACAGGCCCAGCCGCACCATAGCCGGCCGAAAGCATTGGTAAAGGCAAAAATGAAGACGAAAAAGGTTAGAATGGCCAGTACAAAAAGTACATTGTCCTGCGGCGTGAAGGCGATGCCCCAGACAATAAAGTTGCGGTTGAGCACATCAAACAAAAACAGCGGATGATCATTCCATTCCAGAAATGGACCTGCAAGAAGGCAGGCAAGCAGGCCGTATGCCACCCATGCCCGGCGCACAAACCATCTGCCACTTACAATTTCGGGATACAGCCATACCCGTTTCCCATCTTGTCCGGAAGTCGTAAGCCTGTCCCTGAAATTGTAAATATTCTTGTTCTTTGCCAAAGCCTGATTTTGTTTCAGCCGGAAAAATCCGGGTTGTTGTCAGCCGGAAAGATGACTTAAGGAAAGGGAAAACCTGATGTTTGTCAGTTTCTTTAAGAGCCTTGCCGTTTGCTTTATACAATCTGAATTTTGCTGAATTTTTATCACCGTCCATGGTCTGCCAATGTTGCTTCGCTCGCGGGGGATAAGTTCAGAGGAAAAATTATTAATGGAATGAAAGAGGATTGCAGGAAGGTTTTGATTGATAATTACCTACTATATGCTGGCCAATAAACACCCGGCACTTCAAATTACTTTTGCCTTCCTACTTCTGCTATTTTACTTCCATTCCTAAATTGCCCGCATGAAAATCCTCAGCTACAATGTAAACGGCATCCGGGCTGCCACAAAAAAGGGACTGGCAGAATTCCTGAATGAAAATCAGGCTGATGTGCTTTGCATTCAGGAAACCAAAGCACAGGAAAAAGACCTGGACTTTGCCCCCTATGCCGACCTTGGCTATAAATCCTGGTGGTTTTCGGCTGAAAAAAAGGGCTACAGTGGCGTGGCTGTTTTCAGTAAGATTGAACCAAAGGCCGTGGAATACGGCTGCGGACACCCGCTTTTTGACGCAGAAGGCCGGCACATCCTGTTGGATTTCGGCGGATTTGCGGTGCAGAGCCTTTACGCACCATCCGGCACTACCGGCGATGTTCGTCAGAATATAAAATTCGAATGGATGGAGTTTTTTGCGGAATACCAGCAGAAGATCCGGGAGCGTTTTCCGGCGGTATTGTTCTGCGGTGATTACAACATCTGCCACCGTCCGATCGACATCCACAATCCGAAGGCCAATGAAAAAACTTCCGGTTTTCTTCCCGAAGAAAGGGCCTGGATGGAGAAACTCCTCAGCGATGGCGGTCTCCACGATTCTTTCCGCCACTTCCATCCCGAAACACCGCATCAGTACAGCTGGTGGAGCTTACGGGCAGGCTCCCGGGGCAAAAACCTGGGCTGGCGCATTGATTATATGCTGGCAAGTGAATCGCTGCGGATGAAATTGCAGTCTGCCCGGCTGCTGCCCGATGCCCTGCACAGCGACCACTGTCCCATGGAGCTGATTCTGACCTGATGCGATTCCGGCTTTCTGAAGTTTCCCCGGGATACCTGCTGCTTGCTGCAGGTCTGCTGCGCTTTGGCTTCATCTTGTTCTCCGGCAGGCTGAACGGGGAAGAATACTGGGAATACGGACAGTTGGCCGAAAATCTTCTGGCAGGTAAAGGATACAGCTTTCCCTTTGTGGACGAAAACCTGCATTTTCTGCCCGGCCAGCTTTACCCTTCTGCGCTGATGCCGCCGGGTTATGTGTTTTTTCTTCTGCCCTTTTTGCTGATTAAGGAAAGCCTCATCCGGAATTTTCTGCTTTTTTCCCTGCAGGCGGCCTTGTCGCTGCTGGCCATGAAATTTATTTACCGCTGGGCAGAGAAGCGCTTTGAAAAACCGGTGGCCCTGCTGATTTTGCTTCTGCAGGCGCTGTATCCCGAACTCATTTTTGCGGTTACCACCGTGGGACCAACGGTCTGGTTTCACCTGCTTTTTGCCGCGCTTCTTTTCGGCCTTGCGGAAAAAAAGCATCCGGTTCTGATTGGAATATTGGCCGGCCTGCTGGTACTGATGCGCTCAGAAGCTATTTTACCTGCGAGCCTGCTGTTGCTTACTGAATTTGTCGCAACCAGAAGAAATACTGCCCTGGTAGCTGCTTTTACATTGGTACTTTGCCTTACGCCCTGGCTGATCCGCAACCAGCTCCAGTTCGGCAAGCCCATGCTGTCGGCCAGTGTTGGGGTTAATTTTTACCGCGGCAACAACCCCGGGCAAATGGGCGACTGGCCGGTGCTTCCGGAAGCTGCTGAAAAGCAGTTCCGGTCTTTACCCGCCTCCTACGAGTCAAAAGTGGATTCGGCGGCAATGAGCTCAGCCATTGGCTGGATCATAGAAAATCCGTCTGATTTTATCTTCCGCCTGCCCGAAAAGCTGCTGCGTTTCTGGTGGCTCGACTGGCCCGACCCGCGTACGCGGCACCTGCTGTATATGCTGCCCTGGGTTTTCTGTCTTCCTTTGGGCATTGCCGGTCTATGGATGAAGAATTTTGAAGGCCGGCGCCAGCTCCTGATGCTGTTCCTGAGCTATACTGCCATCGTTCTGATTTTCTTTCCCCAGGCCCGCTACCTCAGCCTGATTAAGTTCTTCTGGTTCGTTCCGGTTGCGCTGGGTTTAAAGGAACTCTGGACCACAGCCTTCCCGGGAAGCAAGTTTCTTTCTTCCCGCCCGTGAAGATTGCCTACCTTTGACACGGAAGTGTTTCGCCCTGCCGCGGCTCCGAAAGGAGCTGAGGAAAGTCCGGGCAGCACAGAGCACCATACTTCCTAACAGGAAGGGGGTCCGGTGCCTAAATGCCGGGCCTACAGACAGTGCCGCAGAAAATATACCGCCCCGTTTCGGCGGGGTAAGGGTGAAATGGCGGTGTAAGAGACCACCGGCCCTGCGGTGACGCAGGGTGCATGGCAAACCTTATGGGCTGAAAGGCCAAATAAGTCCTGAATTCCGGGCGGCTCGTCCGGGTACCTTCAACGGTTGTCAGGACGGGTAGGCCGATGGAGGCCGGCCGTGAGGCAGGTCCCAGATAAATGGCAGGGCAGGGGTTTCGGCCCCTGACAGAACCCGGCTTACAGAAATGCTTCCGCCTTGTTTCCGCTCCCGCTTACGGCGGGATGCGGGGATGAGGTTTTGGTGATTAGTGGTCAGTATTTAGTGTTTAGTGAAAGTAAAAAGTCAGAAGTTGGAAGGCAAAAGTTAATTTTTGTCAATGCCTAAAAAACGTTGACCGTTTTACCTACTATTTTACATTTGATTTTGTTGCATAATCTTGAGTGATATCAGAGCCGAAGGATGTTTTCCCATCCGCGTCAAATGGCTTGGAAGCC
>Ga0315900_10003713_pt1 | contig 22100 bp, 26 predicted proteins | sample LakEriMetagenome_FD_203521 | JGI IMG/M metagenome (GOLD analysis project Ga0315900, IMG submission 203521) | Freshwater fungal communities from buoy surface, Lake Erie, Ohio, United States - Buoy 12 MA114 | ecosystem: Environmental > Aquatic > Freshwater > Lake > Lake biofilm | place: USA: Lake... | reverse complement strand
AGCACCGATGAATGCGATGATGAAACAAGTCGTAGCAGCAAGCAGGCAAGGAATCATCAGGACTCCAAACCAACCGACATAAAGACGATTATCGGTTGAAGTAACCCAGTTGCAGAACTGTTCCCAAGTATTCGATTGTTGTTGACGTGAAGCAATTGAAGCAGTCATTTTTTTAAAAGAGTAGTAAGACCATCAGGGAAATGGTGGTGATACTATTCCCCAGTCACCCTCAGACTGGGTATGAGAGACGTAATTTATACACCCATAGGTCTCGGTTAACGGGTGTTCGCAATGTTAAGAATTGTTAGAGATCCGTAACATTTGTTTACCTATTTATCATAGCACCGTCTGCTTCTGGTGTCAAGGGTTCATTCCAGTTTTTTTTAACTCTTTATTAAGTTGATTTAATTTTTCATCAATGAGTGATTTTTTTCTCTCTGGTTTTTTAAACAACTTTTTCACTAGATTTTTTCTTTTCGCATACTTCTTCTTTTCTATTTCATCATTTTCATTTACAAAATCTTTTGATACCAGTTGTTTATAACTCAGCACACCTGCTGGACTCTTAAAAGTTTTTGGATCAGTAAGTTCAATATTCTTTTTAATTGATTTTTGAAGACGTTTAAAAAGTTTTTCGTTCTCAGGGAAATGAGTGTCAATATATTCATTAGATGCAGATAGCATTTGATCCATTTTATAATTAAGTTCAGCAAGTCTTACATCATCTTTTGGATATCTTTGCTTTAAATATTCAAGATGTTCTGGATTTTCATCTAGAATTAAATTTATTTTATAAATTATATCTTCCAACTCCTTATTTTCTTTTTCAGATACTTTATAGTGTCTAAGAACATCAATTTCTCTTAATTTAAGTTTAACATCTCCAATATCAATTTCTTCGTTTAAAAGTTTACCTTTATGAGTTTTATTTTCTTTAAAAAGAGGAATTTTTTGAGTTATTAATCTACCACCGACGCCAACAGTTTTTTGTATCATATAACCATTCTTAAACTCGGTATTTTGAGAAACTAATTTTTGAGTTTCTTTTGCTCTATCTCGCATATATTGAAGTTCTGCACCTTGATAGTTTGATGCATCATATTGTTTAATATAGTTTTGCTTCATCGTGTCCATAACTTGTTGTTGAACACCAGGAGGTAATGAATTAAAACCCGATTGAGTTAATTGTGGTGCTGGTAAATTAGTGACAATAGGAGTATTCTTTTGCTTTAGTTCAGGAGTATCTAAACCAGGAACACCTGGAGTATAAGTATATGAACTCGATTGCATATCAGATCTATTCTGTGCATCATTTGCAGTCATTGCAAAGTTTAACAAGTCTTTTGCTGCCGGAATACCAGCAGCGTCCAAATCACTAGTAAAAATATAATTATCCTGAATTCCAGAAACATAACTCAATCCAGTATTTGGATCTGTTTTAATTCTCCCAGCAAAAGCATTTGGGTTACCAATATTATAAAATGTATATGAATATTGACCAAAATCTTTTTGATTAAGTGTCGAATTAATTTTTTGAAGATCAGCACTACTCAAATTCTCCCACCTTTCTCTAGGAATAGTTTGTAGAACATTATTAAGCGTACTAGAAACATTTGCAGATGTTTGTGGAGAAAGATAGATTTGAAATGGATTTTGTTCGGTATAATTTGTAAGTCCCTGTTGCTGAGCTAAATGTGCTATAAATGCCGGAGCGGCAGTGGCATATGTTAATAATGTCTGTGCGGACGTACCAAGAGCGTCTGCAAGAGGAGCAATAAGTTTACTAGTGTAATCTTTTATTGCCTTAATAGCAGTTTCTCCTAATCCAAGAAGATCCTGAATATTTTTAATAAATCCAGGAAAAAAGTTAGGATCACCCAAACTATTTCTACTTAAAACAATAGGTCTTGGAGGTATACCAGGAACAGAAGGAATCTCAGGAGATCCAGGATCTGTCATAAATCTATTTGGCAATACATTACCATCAGCACCAGCAGGAATCCATAATGTATATGCATATAAAGCACGATCTGCTTTTGGTGTACTTGTAGCACTAAGATTTGATGGATAATACTCAGATGCTCCCCTACACGTTCCAAAAAGACAATCTAATGAAGACCAAAGGTAGATTGTTTTTTCTATTTTACCTGGAAATGGCCATCTATAATAAGCTTCTTGATAAGCACGTCCCAAATCAGTTGAAGCATTTGAAAAAACCCCAACAGAAGCAACAGGAGTAAATCCACCAGAACTCAAATATCCAACATAATTTGTAGACAACCATCCATCACCTATTACATATCCTAATGGCGTAATACCATTGGGATATGTACCTTCAATCTGTCTTGCTGCTGCTACTTGTTCTCCATTATATGTTGTATACAAATTACTAGGAATATTAATCGCTGCATTAGGATTACTTCCATCTCCCTGATCACCCCACACAAAATCATTGGGATTAGAAATTCCTCCGGTTACATTTTCATACGTTGGTGGAACTGCTGGAATTGCAGGAACTTCTGGCACACCAGAATCAAATCCAGTGGTATTATACAATCCAGAAGTGCTATTCGTAATACCCTCACCAAGTGTTTTTTTCAGTTCCTGATCTAAATTTCTTATCTTCTCATCAATTGTATAAGAAGGTTTAGAATATTTTTTTATTTTACTAAACTTTCCCACTATATTTTTTTTACACTATCAAATATTTATTATACCCTATATTCTTCTATCTTGTCCAATACTTTGTTCAAATAATGATGCGCTAACCACTTTGGATCATATCCAGATTTATTCATCCACTCATTATCTAAATCTTTTTTTAATTTAAGAACTTCACACTTAATAATATCTTTGGTCAAGTGTCCGCGTGGCATATACAAAAAAACTCTGCTGCCTATTTAGCAACAGAGTTGAATAGTATTAAGTGTTATATCAGGCAGTGGCACCAACTTTCACAGTTGTCTTCACGTACTCAAAAACCACTTCCGGAGTAGTCGTTTCGTAAGGGTCGGTGTCGGCATTGTCCCGTTTCCCTGCTTCCACGAATAGTTTCTCGATGACTCCGTTGTCCACGACCGCAGCATAACGCCAAGAGCGATCACCGAAACCAAGGTTAGACTTATTGACGAGCATACCCATAGAACGTGTGAAATATGCATTGCCGTCAGGGATAAGAGTGACGTTCTTGATGTTCTGGTCTTGTGCCCAGGCATTCATCACAAACCCATCATTAACAGAGATGCAGTAAATATCGTCGATGCCAAGACCAATAAAGTCGTCGTATTTCTCTTCGAATCCAGGAAGCTGATAGGCACTGCAAGTAGGAGTGAAAGCACCAGGCAAACTAAAAATGACCACACGCTTTCCATTGAAGAGTTCCGAAGATGTACGAGTTACAAATTCTCCATTTTCACGAAATTGAAATTGGACTTCGGGAATAGTATAACCTTCACTACGCATTTTAACCTCCATTTCACCAAATACCAGGAATAATTTGGCCCGTAAATGCATACGAACCCATTGCGGCGATGACACCAATCATCGCTGCCCAACCATTAATACGTTCTGCTCTTTCGTTCATTGTTTTTCTCCTTTGTAGGGGTGTTGTTGTTTAAGTTCTGGATTGGGTTGGGAGAAGACCATAGGACTTCTAGTTTTATTTTTGATAACAATAAAAGCGTCGTTCTGATAAGTAACGGTTCCAAATGGCTTCGCCCACTTTGCATTAGCGTCTGGATGAGTTGCAGTTCCAGTTACTGCTACGCCACCAATTTCAACCACAATTTCATCTTCTCCAGTCCATTTAAGTTCTTGAAGGGCAATAGAAAGTTGTCCCAACCAGTCAGCACTTCTCACAGGTTTTCTTCCTGTTCGATCAGGATCACACAATCTGATTTGGGATATGCGGTACAAGTCAGAATAAATCCTTCTGCAAGTTGATCCTCATCTAGGAATGTTTGATCTTCATTATCCACAGTTCCTTCAATTACTTTACCAGCACAAGAGGAACAAGCACCAGCGCGACAGGAGTATGGGAGATCGACTTCCGCTTCTTCTGCTGCGTCAAGAATGTAAGTATCCTCATCACATTGAATAATGGTTTCAGTGCCATCGGTGGATCGGAGGGTAACATTGTATGCCATAAATTAATAAGTTTCTGAAAGTTGATTTACAGAGTGTGCCAACAAAACAAAGAAGGCAACTGATGTTATTGTAAACAAGAATGAAGTCATTGTCAAGTCTCAGAAGAGTCCGAAGTAGAGGTTGCCAGTGATAGCATAAGAAATGAACCCAGCAACAATGCCGACCATAGCCCAGCGTCCATTAGCAGATTCAGCACGTTCCGCATAAGTCTTCATCCCATATTTGATAGCGTCTTCGTCGGAAATATAAACAGGTGGCTCAATTGCCCACATATTCATTTGTCCGCGATCATTAGTTGTTACGGTCATTGTACATTCGTTAAGAATTGTTACACAATTATATAGCAAAAATAAAGGGGTGTCAAGCACCCCATGTTACGGTTTTCACATAATATAAGTATAAATGCTTACTATTTTCCTTCCCATCCAGGAGGTAGTCTTCCAAGATATGGATCATAATCAAAAAATGAATTCCAATCAGATACATCGGCAGATTGATTTCTCCAAAACTGCCATAATCCATCATGACTACTGCGATGAAATACATCAACATGAATATCATGAATATCAGAACCCAAGTCAATCTTATACAAGAATAATGGGATAGCAAAAGTATTTCCAGAATTATAGATTAAATCATCAGCAACTGCACGTGGTTTCACACCCTGATCAAGTTTATACTTATCTCCACGACAATGAAGATTAATAAGTTTCTGTGCGTGATGCCTTGTGATCATATAGCAGGCAGTTGAAAAGTCATTTACAAAACGACGATGCAATTGGACGTGAACCTGTGCAGGATTAATGATGGCAAGTTGTATCACATCATAATCATATGGAACCTTTGCATAAAAATCTTTCCAAGAAAATCCCCAATGAGTGACAGTGCTTATGTCACAATCATCTTCCATAATTATTGCACAAGGAGAATCGGATGTTTCCAACCAATGCTTTAATGCTTTGAGATGTGAAGTTACACATCCAACTTCACCAGAAGACATCATATCAGGATAACGTCCCTTTAAGATATCACCAAGATCTCTATCTCCTCTCCCATCATAGGCAGAGATACGTTCATAGTTTTCAACCTCCCAGTATTTAAACTGGTCTTCCATAAACTTTGCTCTCTCTGGTTTCTCATCCAGATTGATATAGTAAATGGGAGGAAGACCTTTGAGTTTATGTGTAGATTTATTTTTATCCATAAAATTTATTTCAACCTTTTTATTTTTTTCATTATAAGTTTGAATAATTTTATCTATGCTAGGAAAATAAAAATCTTCATATATTTTTTGCCACTCAAAGTTCTTAGAATACTCACGTATTTCTTCACGATGTTGAATAGAATACTCCCTATTCTTTGTAATTTGTTCCTCAACATATTCAATGTCTGTTATTTTATCATCAGGAATAACTGTGATAAAATTTTTACTCAAATCTAAATTCGCTATTCCCCATTGAGATACTACAACGCCAAGACCAGCAGCAAGTGCTTCTGTACAAACTCTTGGATGTGCTTCACCATCAGATATCAATACCAAGTTACCATAGTTAGTTAACTCTTCAAAGATCTGAGTTTTAGGAAGTTCTCCCAAGTAATTTTTAGAACTATCAAATCTATCATCAGCAACGTTTCCAGCATACCAAATTGAATCAATTTGTTGTAACAAATACTGCTTTTTACGCTCTTCAATCTTACCAATGCATATTGATCTATCTGGGTATTTTGGAGTTTCCGTAAAATTATAAAGATTGATATCTAAACCATTTGGCAAAAGAAAAATTTTATCGTTAGGTATTTGCGATTGTTCACGATAAACTTTATTAATACCTTCGGATAGACCTAGAATAGTTGGTTTAATATGGGCAAACTGATCAAAGAACCTTTCCTTATATGTTGCCATTTTTTCTGGCCTTTCAATATAAGCGAAATGAGTAGAGATAGCACAAGGGTACTTTATATGTGGATAAAGACCAACCCACTCATCATACTGAATGTGAACAAATTCTGGTTTGAATTCATTCAGTAAAAACAGAATTTTATTAGGATCAGGTTCATTGATTATTTGAATCTCATGTCCTAGTTTAGTGAGAGATTGGTACATATCCCAAATTAGATGCTCAACACCACCCCAACCTGTGGGGGGAATGGGCATTACTCCAGGACCTATCAAAGATATCTTCATTTAAATAAAATTAGAAATTATTTTTTCAAAAATTTTTGCCTTTTCTTGCAATGGATCTACTTTTCCTTTCCAATTAGTTTGGGTATGCCAATTAGTTCCTGCACGATAGTGTAAAAACTTACCATTTAAGTGCAATTCAAAATTGAAACCATTTGTGATTTCATCACTTTGAATCTCAATATCATGAAAATGAGTAGGATAAGTTACATCAGTCTCTTTCATTATAACATTATTTTTCTTAAAATAATAATAGAAATGACCACCAATATCCGTCAGTTCTCCATCCACCATACCATCTGAAAAATTAAGATCAGGATCAATTTCAAATACTTTTTCCATATCAAAAAACATTATCCCATTCCACATGTAATATACATGCCCTCTTGTTTGAGGTAATCCAGAAATAGCAGTATCTTTCATATATTCAGTTATATTAAATTCATCAAGCAAGAACATATCAGAATCCAAAAACAGAATTATGTCTTTTGAATGTTTTTTCTTGATAATCTCATCAAATGTCCACTGAATTGTTTCAGTAGCATGTCTTGCTCCTGCCCAGCGACTTTCATTTACACTACGATTACCCTGATCTTTTCTATAATAAATGATCTTATACTTTTCACAGATTTGTTTAAACTCTGCTGATATATTATCATCTAATGAATCATCAACTACGTTAAATTGATATTCTTCTGCGAGAAATTTATCAAATAACTTTTTTTGTATTTCTACAAAATCTGGTCTATTGACTACCGAAGTAAATATTTGAACAGTCATAGATGTCCAGAAATCCAATCTTCAAGTTTCATTTTTGGTTCCCAACCAAAAGTATTTCTCATTTTATTATTATCAGCAAGACTAGTTCTAGCTTCTCCAATTCTTGGTGGAATATTAACAGTATTATCAGAAATCATAGATGCAACTTGGTTTACAGAGTAATTTGATCCAGTTCCAATATTATAAACCTGTCCAAATGCACTATCTTCAACTTCGGCAGTTGCAGCCAAAACATTAGCAGTTACAACATCACCAACATACGTAAAATCTCTACGTTGTTCACCATCACCAACAATAGTTAGTGGTTCTCCAGCAGAACGTTGGCGAAGAAAAATACCAATTACAGGAGCATATTGCCCACGAAGAGGTTGGCGCTCACCATAAATGTTAAAGTATCTAAATGAAATTGTTTTAACTCCAAATAAATCCGTATACATCTTACACAGTTTTTCTCCATTCACTTTTGAAACTGAATAAGGATTTAAACAATCGTCTGGTTGAGTTTCCACATTAGGATATGGATTCATACCATAACCAGAAGAAGTAGATGAATAAATGACTCTTTTAACTTCCGCTTCTCTTGCACACTGAAGAATTGTACAGGTCCCAACAGAGTTTAAACTAATAGCATTAATTGGGTTTTCAATGGCTGGTTGAATTCTAGACTCTGCCGCAAGATGAAAAACATAATCCACCCCATCATAAAGTGGTCTTGTATTTTCATAATCACGAATATCATACTTATAATTTTGTGCTTTATCATTCCAATAAAATTGTTCATTGGATTCTGCACTTTCATTGTCGATGACTATAACATCATGCCCCAATTCAATTAATTTATCGACAAGATTTGATCCGATAAATCCTGCGCCGCCTGTTACTAATGATTTCATGTTACCTCCAAGATTTAGAAATTTTTCTTTTTAATTCTGTAGTAGAATAATCGTGACTTCGATCAATAAAAACTATTTTAATGTCAATGTCTTTACCAGTATAAGATCCATCTTTATAGTCTTCACCTAAAAATCTAATATCATAATCTTTTAGGTATGACAAAAATGTATCTTCTGCTTGATAAACAACAATATCATCAATATATTTTATCGCTCTAAGAATTTCCTTCCTTTCTTCCAAAGTTTGAACTGGTGGAAGTTTATTTGGTCTTGCCCAAGAAGGATTTTCATGAAGAGCAATAGTAAGGTGATTACAATGATGCTTACACTCCTCAAATAATTTAATATATCCAGGATGAATTAAATCAAAAGCACCAGCAACAATACCTTTAACTTGTGGTTGTTGTTTCTTCCATTCTTCAACATTTATACCCTTATCATCGATAAAGATGTCTGCTGTTGGTTTACAAAACATAGGAAACAATTCATGGTATTTGTATCCCCACTCATCAAGTTGCTTCTTGGTTAATTCAGTATGATCAATACCAGAACCTTTACCACGAGCAGTTTGCATAATGATATAATTACCTTCATCATACAAACGATTAACTTGTTCAACCATAAAAGGATATGGATGAGCACTCAGATAGTCAGGTTTTCCTTTTTCATTATTAGGGGTATAACAAAGAGTCCCGTCAATATCAAAACAATACTTCATACTACTCCATGAAGAAAGATTTGATGGATACATTCAACTACACCATAATCATCACTATTGATGTAATAATTCCATAAAGCATTAGTCGCTCTAGTTCGAATACTGTTTTCTGGATTAAATCCTGTCAAAACACCATAGTCCACTTGATTGACTTCACACCATTCTAGACAGTTTAGCATATTTTTTGATTCACCGCCAGAGCTCATAATAACCACAAGAGTATCATCCTCAACATAATACTCTAAAAACTTTTGATATGCATTTTCATACCCAAAGTCATTTGTAAGCATTGTCAACATTGAAGGATCAGAAAGAATAGAAACCTTCTTACCATGAAATTTCATATAGTCTTGAGAAATATGAGAAGCAACAGAGTTACTACCACCATTTCCTAAGATGATAATTCTAGGATGACTCCTAAATGCCTCTTGATACTTTTCAAACTCATTGCCCATTTGAGCACACTGCAGTGCATCAACGTATTCTGAAAATGGATTCATAATTTATGTCCAACTACACCATTTGATTCAACATCTATTCTAATCGATTCATAAGGAATTTTCAAGGTGTTTGTTTCAGAAAATACAAGAAAGAAACCACCATTACCAGCGCCACAGAGTTTGTGTGCAATAACATCCCCGCTCTCTGTGAGAACTTTGTCTATGGTTTGTATTTCTTTATTCTCGGTGATTAATGAACTTGTTTGCTTCTTTTGTTCCCAACTATGATTCAACAATTCAAGAAACTTAGGGTAGTCTTTATTCTTCAAAGCATCATATGCATCATCTACAGTTTTTAAAAGTGGTAATGACTTATCAATATTTGCAGTGACATCTTGAAGAACATTCTTAGAATTTCTCGTAACGCCAGTGAATACTAGATGTGCATCATAATGTTTAAACAAGTCAGTAGACAAAAAGTCATACTTAATAATACCACCTTTTTCAAAATCAATCTTTTTAAATCCACCAATACCACATCCATAAGGATCCTGATATCCACAATAAGGATTCATTTCTTGCTCTAATTTAAGAGCAAGTTCGCAGATTTCAATATCTGTCAAATGCAAATCTTGAAACATTGAGATGCACTTAATCAATGCAATAATATAAGAAGAAGATGATGCAAGACCACTACCTTGTGAGTATGCATCACTAGTCATACTCACAGTTAATGGAAAACACCCAAAGTAGTTCAAAACAATTCGAACCAACTCATTCTTAATATCACCAATATACTCAGTTTCCTCTCTCTTAGAATAGTTTACAATATACTTACGACCTTGCATATTATATCCTAACTTATCTTCATGAAGACTGATATAAGTTTTGAGGTTACAACTAAAACTAATGACCGAACCAAATCCATACTTTTCAACAAAGTAAGGGTTATCTGTTGAACCTCCGAATAAAGAAACTCGAAGAGGGCAAGAAGCAATGTACATATTAAACTATTCTTGTTGGGATAAAATAACCAGGAATACCATTTACATCTCTTTTTTGTATTAAAGGTAGAAGAGGAGATTTAAACTCTTCATTTAACTTATAATAGTTATCATCAGACTTTTTAATTTCATCAAACAAACGATCTGCCATATTCTTATTGTAAGAAACGGAACTCAGTTTTCCTGTTGTAACAGCACTCCATTCATATTGCCTGAAAATTGGTTCATCAAAAGAATAGACATTATAAAGTTTATGAACTTCGGCAAAACCAATGTCTAAATGGTTTTCGACTTCATATCCACTATGGTATGCAATTCTTTTACAAACATCAACATAATAGTCACTTAGATATGCAATAGCATGAGTTGCCAACATATTATAAACTCTCACAACTTCATCACTATATTGAGTATAATGAACATAAGGACCAGAATGATTCAAATACCGACCCCAGTGAGATATTCCCAGATATAAACTATCAACATCATCTGGAAGTTCAACTTCGGAATTAAATTCACGATTTAAAGAGCAGTCATCTTCCAGGATAATAAAAGGTGCCTTTGCTGTTTTTAAAATTTCATAATGAGAACGAGCACACCCAATAATTCTACCTGCTTCATGACGAATCGCAGATAAACGAGTTACATCTTTAAAACCCAACTCACTTAAAAGGGTTTCTGTTCTTTTCTTTTTTTCCTTTTCCTCATCCAGATTAATATAATAAACTGGTAGATCTAATAAGTTTAACTTCATCAGGAGTGCATTATAGAATTATTTTTCAATAAATGAATTATTTTTTTCTTGTCTGGATCAATGTGTGGGTAGTTAGACATTCTATCAGGATCATTATAGTATGCTTCTGGGAATGCATACTCTGGACCCAGACTATAAACTCTCTCTTGGTTTTCAATAAAAAACTTATTTAAATGACTTTCATCATGCCATTCTGCAATGACATTCTTTTCTAAATCGCTATCTACTCTTGCGGCAAGGGTTTCGCAAAGTTGCATCACTTGTTTACCTTGTCCGCCCCACAAGCATCCTTGCCAATACATATCACCATTAATGTCAACATAAGCCTCAGAAATCTTTCTTCTTTCATAAGGCATTGGTTGTTTCTTCATATAAAAACCTGGATGTGTTACTCCTATAAAATCTTTATCAGTTAGAATTTCATCCTCTAAGACTTTTTCATTTACAAGCATATCAGCATCCAAGTAAATTACATAGTCATACTCAGAAAGATTATCTTTTTCCAAAAGAACCGTATGAAATCTCTCTAAGGTAACACTTGGCCAAGACTTATGCTCAATAGGAACTATTTTAATATTCGATGGAATATCTCCACCAAACTCAGCATCTGTAAAACAGAAGTAAGTTTTTTCAGTATTTGGTAAAAAATACTCTTCACATTTTTCATAATAATTATGAAAAAAGTTTATGTAAGCACCTGTTCCTATAAAAATTACTGCAACTCTTTTCATATACCTTTAATGATGTTCTTGTATTTACCTATTATAACAGACCAATCAAAATTGTTAAAGCAATACTCACGTATCTTTTTTCTCATAGTCAATGAGATGCTTCGGTTCTCTTGAATCTTTTCTCTGATATAATCAACATCAAATGATTTATCTTCAGGAATGACAGTAATAAAAGGTTGGGATAGATCAAGGTTTGCAGTGCTTTGCTCCGATAGAACCAATCCAAGACCAGCAGACATTGCTTCTAGGCAAACAAAGGGATGTGCTTCACCAAAACTAAGTAGAACCATATTGGCATAACCCGTCAGGTTTTCCATAATATCTTCTTTACTCTGTTCACCAAAATAACAAGGATCAGAAGTATTAAAAGATGGATCAACACAATTTCCAATAAAATCAATATTCAAGTTTTTATTTTGGAGAAATGCTTGACGTTTTCTTGGTTCCACTTTTCCAATCACAATAGACCTATCTGGAAAAGATGCTTCATTCTCAAATGAATAAGATTCAACCTCAATACCACAAGGAAGAACGCTTACATCTGTTTTTGCTGATCCACGCTGAATGAAAACATTTTGTATTTCTTCAGATAGGCAAACAATATGGCTGCCACAGTTTCTCATCTTATCAAAAATCCAGAGATATTCTCTCTCGGGGTTTGTTAGATATGGATAGTGACTGGTAATTAGTTTCTTATCACATTTTAGTTGAGGCATAATATCAGCATATCCATCATAGTGAAGATGAACTGCATCAAAATGTTGAGAATTTACTGTTTCAACTACTTCATTTAAATCTTGCGTATTGATAATGGTTACTTCATCACCACCCTTTTCAAGTTGTTTAGTAAAGTTCCAGATCAAATGTTCAACTCCACCCCAACCTGCTGGAGGAATGGGTAAGTGTCCCCCAGCAACTAATGCTATCTTCATCACTTTTTAATCCTAGTATTACCATAGTGAATGACAGTGCATCCAGAAATTTCAGGACACTTTCTCCATGGATCCACAATAACAGAACCTTCAGGGAAAATAGAAGTATCTTGCTTATTTGGATCCGGATCCAAACATCCCAAAAATGTTGTTTCTGGATCATGACCTAAGAGATAAGATGCTGGTCCAAGGTCTTCTGGTGGTTTATCGCCAGTGTAGTCATCATCATAATAAACTGTTCCACCAAGTTCTTCCACATAATGACCGACGAGAATACTATAAGAACCGTCCTCATAATGAACGTGTGGTTTATATGCCTTACCAATAATTACCACAGGAAGACCTGGTTCAACAAGTTTTTCGGCAAGATTCTTTGCTTGAATCTCTCTTGCTTCCATAATGGCATCAAAAAGGTCATATCCAAGACCTAGGTTATCAGACATCCAACGCAAAGCAATGTTGTCTCTGGGATGACAAGCACCACCATCACCCATACCTGCTTTCATATAACGAGGACCCATAATTCTTTGATTAGAATTTTTGAGTGCATCAGTTACAACATCAACGTTAATATTACCCTGTCTTTCAGCAACATCTTGGATCATATTAACAAGACTAATTTTTGCTGAAATGAAAGTATTATAAAAGATCTTAATACATTCACACTCATCCCAAGTTCCAACAACATAACGAGGATCGTTATTCATCATTGGACGATAGAACTGGATGAGTTCTTTTGCATCACCAGTTTCAGAACCATCTTCAGTTCCAATCATAACCATTTCTGGATTAGAAAAATCCCAACCCACTGTACCCATAGCAATCAGATAAGGGTTATAAACAAATCTAGCATTTGTAATAAGAGGTTCCAATTCTCTGCGTGTGGTGCCAGGAAGAACGGTTGAAATGAGAACAACAAGTTTTGACTTATCTACATATTGATTTACATCTGCAAGGATACCCTTCACAATTGAGTAATCAAAATCTTTATTAGGTAGGTGATGAGTTGGTCTACGACCATCATATGCTGGATCGTGTGGAGTGGGGGCAGCGATAAAAACAATGTCACCAAACTCTACTGCTTCTTTCACAGTATCAACCATTTTAAAGTTTCTTGGAGTTCTAGGAGAAACATCATATCCAACAACAGGATACGATTCTGCCATAACTTCAGCACAAGCTTGACCGAGTTTTCCAACTCCAATCATTGCTACTTTTTTCGACAACTTTGTAGTCATATCAGTTTTCCTTTAATTTTGCTGTAATAAGTAGATGCCACCCAAGATTTTTTTTCAGAACATCAAATACTTCTGAAGGCATTGCTTCAAACCAGGGCTCTTTTTGAAACTTACCTTGCTTATATGGTTCAATTTGATATGGAAAGATATGATTTTGTTCTATTGAAATTACATCGAAACCATCTAGTAGTTCTCTCACTTCGTTCTCTGCATATGTGTTTGCTATAGGACAACCATACTGTGCTTCGGGTTGATCAAGTCCCGCCTCAATCATATAGTTTTTCCAAGACTTAGTAGCGTATAACATAATTTTGAGAACACTATTGCTATTCATATAGTTTTTAATCTCAGAAATTATCTTTTCTGGACTTGGACTATGATGAATAACACCAAATGAATAGATCAAATCATATGTCTCTTGTGGCAAAAAAGAAGAGAGTTCTTCAGAATTACCGACATAAAAATTACCCCTCTCATTATACACCTCAAACCGTTTTTTAGCAAGATTGAGAGACTCAACAGACAAGTCTGTAGCAGTATATTCTGCTCCAGCACGAGCAAAGTTAATTCCATCTGTAGCAAGACCACATCCAATTTCTAAAACTTTTTTTCCGTTCCAAGTTTTAAAATCAGCAAAGTTTAGAATGTGTGGTTCTGCAGTATATCGTTTTCTTTCTACTTCATCAAAGTATTCTTTGGTTCCGACTTCTTTTTGAGAATGACGAACATTACAAGGTCTGGTATTCCAGAATGTTTTAACGTCTTCAATAGTTGCAGTCATAGTTTAAATGTAGGAATTGGCAGCATTTTATGTTTGTTTTGTGTATTAAATTTTTGATAGACATTAATCGCTAATGTTTCTTGCTCAGTCATAAACATTGGATCTTCTGATAGACCTTTTTCCATTACCCACTCCAACATCTCATAGGAGGTCCCGATCTGATCTTCATCAGATCTACCATCGGTCCAAAGACCATCTGTTGGAGGGGCATCAATAATACGTTGATCTACACCAAGTTCTTTCCCAAGTTCCCATACTTCAGTTTTATACAAGTCTGCGATAGGAGCAATGTCAACTCCACCGTCACCATATTTAGTATAAAATCCTACTCCATAATCTTCAACTTTATTACCAGTACCAACAACAATACCACTTACTGATCCTGCTATTTGATACAAAGTTACCATACGAAGACGTGATTTTGTATTTGCATTAGCAAGTTCATTTCTTGTATAATTATCACTATTTGTCCAAGAATTCAATCCATACATAAACTTATCATAGACATCAGAAAGTTCTATATGAATTCTAGTAACATTTGGATATTTTAATTCTAATGCTTTTGCATGATCATCAGAAAGACGATTATTATCGGAAGAAGAATGTAGAGGCATTGACAAAACATAAGTTGGCATACCAGTCTCTGCACATAGAGTAGATACCACAGCAGAGTCAATTCCACCCGAAACACCAACTACAAGGGATTTAATAGATGGATTTTGAAAAAGATATTGACTTATCCAGTTAACAATATCTAATTTTAGTTTTTTATAATCTGTAACTCGGTTCATTTTACTTATTGAATTTCAATGTATGGGTAATGAGACTCATCAGAATAATATTCCCTAAACTGATGGACAATAGGATGACTTGAATTTTTCCAAGATGGATCTCTAAGACACTCAGTAATTTCGGAATTATAAACTTCTTCCTCCCCAACTAGTGAGAACAAAAATGGAACAATTACATCAAAGCAATTTACTCCAAAAACAGTCGTAGTAATATCATCCAAAAGTTCAAAGTTTTCTTTATACGCTTTAACAGATTTCAGATAAGTTTTAGTATCAAATATTGCTGGAACAGCACCCCATCTAAACATTGGAATAGAAGTATCAACTTGTGATGAAATCTGATTCATTGCAATATACTGATCAAGTCTTCCTGGAATATCCCAAGCATAATTTAGACGAGTTCCTAATAGTTTTGCATTGGATGGATAAGATACCTTACCTCTAAGAAGAACATCAGGTTCAGTCATAAAAATCCAGTCCGGATGTTCACAATACTCAATACCTGCTACGATTCTTTCAATATTAACTTTAATATTTTTCTTAATTGCTTTCTGGTTTTCTTCCTCACGATAGTTATAAAAATCCATTTGAGTGTAGGCACCAATAGTATCTTCGCCCATTTCAAATTTTAAGTTATCATATTGATCTTGAAGATACGAATAGTCATATCCACCATCAGAAACAATGTATATCTTTGAATTTGGATAAAACTTTCGAATCTGCTCCAGTCCATATTCAAGTGCCCTCTTTTGCTTATAGACAGCATTATAAACAAATCCGACAGTAATGTCTTCACCATCAATTACCGTTTTATCTAGACTGGCGTTATTTTGCTCAAGTGGTTTGAAACTTTCATCTTTATGAGGAACTTCAATTTCATACTCTCCTATAGAAACTTTCATAAATTAACCCCATCCTCCAAGTTGTACATTTGCATTTTGTAGTCCATTCATTAGTTCAGAAGTTCTAGACCGATATTCGGGCATAACCCAATCGTGCCATTCAATAAATGCGTGATCGATATAGTTTATACTACCATCTTTAATCATTTTAGGCAAGACCTCATACTCTGATCCCTCAATATCCATTTTCAGTACAATGAAGTCATCTGAGGAAAAATTATCAATTATCCATTGAGATAGATTAAATGACTCAACTTTAACATCTTCGTGCCATTCATAAAGTTTATCTCTTTCAGAGGTATCGTTTATTTTATTTTTTAGTTGAGATACACAAGAACCACCATCCCAAGGAACTTTTAGTGCTTCACCAACCTCTAATCCGTTATGCTCACCAACCATAGTTGCTAGATCATTTTTCCAATCATCACCATAATAATTATCATAATGATATTGAGTAATACCTCTTAAAGAAAACTCAACTCCTTCGTCAGAAATCCATACAGCTTTGTTTTCTATTTTAATATTTTTGTCCGTTAAAACTGAATACTTTTCAGACTTAATGTTTTTAACATAAGCATCAAAAACATATGGATTTGCCTCAAATCCAAATATTTCCCATTCTTGATCCATTTCAAAGTGTTTTATCATTTGGGAACATCCCATCCCTAAATGAGTGCCACAGTCAATTAAAATTTTACGTCTAGCCATTAATAATGCTCCTTATATTGATGAATAATAGAATATTCTGGAAGTTCCCAATCAATTCCCCACTTCTGCTTCATCCAAGTTTCTGCAAATTGAGGATTGGGAACATACTTGCATCCAAGATAAAAATAAATGATATGCATAAAAAAATCTAACCACCCCATCTTATTATCAAGATGGAATAAAATATCAAACTCTGTATTAATAAAGTACAAAACTTGATAATAGTTTTCTACAAAAAGTTTTGCATCAAAAATTGCACCACCACAACAAGCATAAAAATTTGTATTGCAAACTATATTGTACTTTTGTGCAAGATAATTTGTAAGTGAATGACTAATAGAATTTTCCATATTTTCTGGACCACAACAAAATCCATTATTTTCCGGAACAAAAGTTATTCTATTCTTGACTAATACATCATCCTCTAACATTATAATATACTTACAGTTATTTGATACTCCATATACACAAGACTCATAGAATCTTTGCAACCATACAAGAGTTTCTTCTTTATTGAAAGCATAACTTGGATTTACAGGATACTCGGATTCGGTTTTAATTTTTTGATGACCTTGTCTCCCAAGATTGATAAAACGATGTTGATAATTGCAATTATACTTGGATGCTAAATCACTAAAATCACATCCAGCATCCGAAAACATCATCAATGGAGAATCTGGATGATGTTTTCTAAAATTTTCAAGTACAAATTCTGTTGCTTTTCTATTTCTATAAGTTTGAAAATATGCACAAATGTTACTCATTTATCAATTCCTCAATTCAGTATGGTTCTTTTTCAATGCAATAATTTTAGGTTCGTAGGGATACTCAGAACTACCCATCATTTCCTCGGCAAAGCAATATGAAGGAGTAAGACTTAAAGTTGGTGGATTATCGATCAGATATCGATTCATCTGTGACTCATCATGCCATAAAGCAATCACACCATTTTCAAGATCTTTTGTCACACGGTCTGCAAGAACTTCTGCCATTTCAAGAAATCTTTTAGTCGAACCACCATTAAATCCACCAGCATAATAATGCTCACCTTCCTCACCCACAGGCACGTATGCAAGGGACTGTGGGTTCCTATCATATGACCTCTGCTCCTTAGGATAGAAGGACTGGTAAGGGTGCTGGGTGGCAACCAGATCGCTCAGAACCTCATCACCAACCTTATCCACTAGACCCATATCCACATCAAAGTAGAAGCAATAGTCAAACTGAGAGATAAACTCTTTCTCTTTTACAAAGTAGTTGTACCTCTTCAGAGTTGGCATTGGCCAAGGTTCATGGTCAATCTGACAAACTCTTACGTTATCAGATGCTTCTACTTCATGGTCTGTAAAAAGTAGGCATTCAATTTCATGCCCATTTAAAAAATTTTCTTCAATATTATCGAGAAGTCGTTCAACAAACTGAATATACTTGTTTGTTGCAATAGTTAAAATACAAATTTTCATCAGATGATAATCCAATCGGAACAATATAAGTCTTGTGTACTGTGATTTATACAGTCACCATCAAACCATTTTTTAGGTGCAATAGTTCGTTGACTTTTTGCCAACCAAGAACCCCACCAACTATAAGAACTATTCGCTATAATATGATACTTACATAAAGACATTAGACATAAATCAGCATCTGTTGAATTTTCTTCAGATATCATAAAACGGTCTGGAATAAAAAGTTCTTGCTGCTTACACCATTCAGAATCGTCAGAAAATACTAAAACAGGAAGAGTATCATCAAAATATTCTAATGCTTTTTCATAATACTCTATGGTTTGTACAGGATGATTTGAATTAACTACATAATCACCTCTACGAATATGAAGTGAAATAACTTTGGTATTTTCAAAGTTTTTAAAAAAATCCAAAGATAGGTCTAAAACTTCTTGTTTAAAAGTAAAATCTTTTCTTATCTCATCTTCAATATGTTTAAAATATTTTTCACTTTGATAATATCCAAATAAATCTACATTATCAGGACAATTGGATAAAAATTGCTCATCAAAACCAAACCCCTTTTCTTGAAGTAATGGTTGTTTAATAATTTCTTGGTGAATATTAGAAAGATCAAAACAATCATGTATGGTACAATCCGAAGATCTTACATTCAAATCACTAATGCCAAAAAGATCCTTCGAAGGAATACAAAACTCATATCCATTCTTTCTTGCTATACCCTTCAATGAGGCATATTGAAACATTTGATTTGCAAGTCTACCAAGATTACCAAGATTATTAAATGACAACATAATCTTTATACCATTCGTAAGTTGTCTTAATACCTTCCTTTAAGGAAATTTTTGGTTCCCACCCAAGTGCTTTGATTTTATCTACATTCAAAACTTTGCGTGGAGTTCCATTTGGTTTTGTAGAATCCCAGTTAATGTCACGATTATATCCAACAACATCAGCAACAGTCTGAGCAAGTTCCTTAATCGTTACATCTTCACCAGTGCCAACATTAATATGTTCAAATTCATTATAATCTTTCATACAAACAAAACACGCTTCCGCAAGATCATCAACATGCAGAAACTCTCTCATAGCAGACCCATCACCCCAAAGTTTGACTTCCCAATGCTTACTATGACTAAGAGCAGCGTGAAATTTAGCAATCATTGCAGGAAGAACATGAGATGATTCTAGATCGAAATTGTCATTAGGACCATAAAGATTTGTAGGCATCAAAGAAATTGCATTGAACCCATACTGTTTACGATATGCCTGGCACATTTTAATACCAGCAATTTTAGCAATCGCATAAGCATCATTTGTTGGTTCAAGAGCACCAGTCATCAACTGATCTTCGGTGATTGGTTGTGTTGCAAACTTAGGATAGATGCAAGATGAACCCAAAAACAAAAGTTTCTTTACACCAAATTTCCTAGCAGCATCAATGATATTTGTCTGAATCATCAAATTATCATAGATGAAATGTGCAGGATAATCATTATTTGCACCAATACCACCTACTTTTGCCGCTGCAAGATAGACATATTCTGGTTCATTTACCCTAAAAAATCTTTCAACATCTTCCTGCCGCCTCAAATCCCAATGAGAAGATGGCGTTGAAATAATATTCGTATACCCCTTCATATGAAGCATACGAACAATTGCAGAACCGACTAATCCTGTATTTCCAGCAACATAAACACGACTTTCACTGTCCATAAATGCACATATCCTCAACAAGTTGTTTAAAAGAAATCTTAGGTTCCCAACCTAGATTTGCCTTTGCCTTAGTGGCATCACCTAATAAAGTCTCTACTTCAGCAGGTCGAAAATATTTAGGATTGACCTTAATGACCGTTCTACCAGTAGTCTTATCAATACCTACTTCACCAAGTCCTTCACCTTCCCAAACAATATTCATACCAAAATAAGGTGCCGCTTCTTCCACAAACTCACGCACAGAATACTGTTTACCAGTAGCAATCACATAGTCTTCTGGTTGATCTTGTTGAAGCATCAACCACATTGCCTCAACAAAATCCTTAGCATGTCCCCAGTCACGTTTTGCATTTAGATTACCAAGTTCAAGAACATCTTGAAGTCCACAAGAAATCTTTGAAAGACCACGAGTAATCTTACGTGTTACAAACGTTTCTCCACGTCTTGGCGATTCATGATTAAACAGAATTCCAGTGCAAGCATACATTCCATATGCTTCACGATAATTTTTGGTTATCCAATATCCATAAAGTTTGGCACAACCATAAGGGGAACGAGGATAGAATGGAGTTGTTTCTTTTTGAGGAGTTTCTTGAACAAGACCATAAAGTTCACTTGTAGATGCTTGGTAAATACGAACACGATCTTCCATACCCAAGAGACGCACTGCTTCAAGAACACGAAGAGTTCCCATACCATCCACATCAGCAGTGTATTCAGGCATCTCAAAGGATACTTTGACATGACTTTGAGCACCAAGATTATAAATTTCATCGGGTTTAACTTTTTGAATTACACGTACAATATTAGTAGAATCTGTCAAATCACCATAATGGAGATTAAGTTGATCGTAAATATGATCAATACGTTGAGTATTAATTTGGGAAGCACGACGAATAATACCATGAACTTCATACCCTTTTTCTAAGAGAAGTTCTGCAAGATAAGAACCATCTTGTCCAGTAATACCTGTAATTAATGCTATTTTCATAAGAATATTTTTTTTATATTATAACATTATAGTTGACTATTATGCAATTTTTCTTTTCTTTTTGTAGACATCATAGGACTATTAATTATTTTAAAACCCTGTGTTTTATTTGCTGGACACATTTTACAAACACTTTCAGAAGTTCTTTTAAAAAAGTTTTCTACTTCGACATCGGTTGCATCTTTAGTTAATGGTTCATATTTTAAATAAGGATCCCATTTTTCCGATATATTATATTTTTTTGCCATCAGTGGTAAATATGCAATAGGTGGACATTTCCATATTTTTCCTTCGTGCAATTGAAAACATTTACCTTCCATAAAACAATTATTCCAACTCCCTTCTTGATCATTATCCTCAAAAGGTTCTATAGTATTACCATACCCTTTGTATATTAACGACCAATGTTTGTGATCAGAATTACAACCCCAAGAAAATTTATATTCTCTAGTCCAATTCTCTAATATTTTTAGTTTTTTTCGGATAACTTTTTTGTAAGTTGGATCATCACTATGAAGAGATATCCATAAATTAATATCAAGTTCAGATAAAACTTTCGGTAAACCTGGATGTTTGTCTAATAGAATGCCATTAGTAATTAAACCTATTTCACATCCATCCCACATTTCTTTTGTTAGATATAAAAAATCGATTATATCTCTACGCATTAATGGTTCACCACCAAGAATATTAAAAGTTGTTGGTTTTATTCTTTTATTCCAATAAGAAAACCATTCTTTGGCAACATTTAATTCAACTTTTCCTGGTAAGTCATGGTTAGTAAAATCAGAACAACTATCACAAGTAAAATTACACTTATGTATTACATGAAAATCTAATACTGGAATATCTATCATATTACTATCAAGAGATAATATAGTTATAAAAAAAGAGCGGGAATAGTTTCCCACTCTCAATAACTCAGGC
>Ga0315900_10003712_pt1 | contig 22102 bp, 27 predicted proteins | sample LakEriMetagenome_FD_203521 | JGI IMG/M metagenome (GOLD analysis project Ga0315900, IMG submission 203521) | Freshwater fungal communities from buoy surface, Lake Erie, Ohio, United States - Buoy 12 MA114 | ecosystem: Environmental > Aquatic > Freshwater > Lake > Lake biofilm | place: USA: Lake... | reverse complement strand
CTTCCAGTACAAAGAGTCATATAGTATTCTCGGCCGTAATCGTTTCTCACGCCATATTGAAGAAGTTTCATTTTGCTTTACCATGAAGAGGACAATCACCATTTACCCATTTACGATCCTCAGGCATATCTTCATTATCCATTACAGGGCACTTACAATTTTTTTCAACTGCTTCAGGAGAACCAGGAACAAGACCATTCCATCCTTTATACTTATACTGTTCTGCTGTCATTGCATCCATTTCCTCATCAGTATATTGAGGATTATCAGGATTCTCAAAACGTGAGAGTTTTGCTTTCAGATCATAAATCTCATCCTGCATCTCAGCAAATTCTTTTGAATACTCTTCAGAGAGTTTAAGGTCAAACTCATAAGCAATCTTTTTCATATCCTCTTCACTTCGCGTATCATTAAATGCAAGCGAACAAGCACCTTTCATAATACCAATTTCATTATGTCCCATTGTGCGGGCAATCGTTCCAAAAAAACGGAACAGTTGAATAGTGTTAATGTCTTCACAAGGAATCTCAAAAGTATAATGCTCCTCAGGAAGAGTTTCATCATCATACATTCCAGACCCACCATAAGTAGGAGTCCATTCAGTATCAAATTGAACTTTGAGTTTTGCTTTGTAGGTCATTGATCTTGATTTGTACGCACATACTATAAGACCCCTTCAATCAGAAATCAAGGGGTCTTGTGACAGTTCAATATCTGGGCCAACAAGGAACTCTTACTCTTTCTTTCCAAGATCTTACATATCCAGGTCTCCACCTATCTCCTGGAACATATTCCTCACGATACACAACTCCAGTGCAAACTGGTTCTCTATAATAAACTCTTGGTTCAAAAGGTTCCCAAAATTCTTTCCAAGTAATTGCACTTGCAGGAAGAGTGATAAAAGGTAAGAGGAGAATGAGATATTTCATTGTTTTTCCTCAAACTCCCTCATGAGTTCTTCTGCAAGTTTCATAGACTTACGCCATATCAAATACTTTACAATTGGATTTGCTGGATTATGCAGTATCCACCATTTTGTTTTTTCATATTGTACTTTTGCCAGTTGAGTTAGCATATAAAATGCCCTCGCTACACTATTATCCGTAACTATGAAATAGGTAAACAAAGCAAAAATAGCAAACCAAAATGTATATGAACTCATTGTCTTAGAGTCTTAAGATATTGCAGAACTTGTTCACGAACTGCCATCAACTCGTGAAAACAAAGTTGGTTATGAGCACAGTTACGAAGTTCTGAATCAGGTTTCAACACACTTTCTTCAAAAAGAGTCACTCCACGATTCCACTTGTCAATTTGAGATTCTTCGTTCATTTTTACTTTTGTATTTGATTACTATTTAATAGACTAATCCCAGCTCACGTTTTGATTTGTATCTATTGTTGGTAATTTCCAACCTCTATGGGATTTTATTTTTTTAGACAAAACTCTTGATATTTCTCCAGGAATTAAATTATATTTTTTAGAAAATTCTTTAATATTTTTTTCTTTTATAATAGTTTGATCGGGACTCATAATAACAAATTCTTTTGATATTTTTTCAATTCTAGATTTATGACTTATTAAATTTGTTTTTGTAAGTTTCCATTTTTTATATGATTTATACTTTCCATTTAAAACATTAATTATACTAGCAGGGTTTAAATTATATTGATTACAAAATTTTGTTACATTTTTACCAGTTATAATCGTACCATCAGGACTTTGTATTGTAAATTCTCTTTCAATTTTGAGTGTTCTTAATTCATATCCATAAACTTTGGTTTCGGGTAATGTCCAACCCTTATGAGATTTTCTTTTTCCAGATAAAACACATCCCATTGATGAAGAACTTAAATTATAGTTTCTACAGAATTCTGCAATATTTTCTCCTTCTAATATTTCCCCATTAGGAGATTTAAATTTAAATTTTTTAAAGCAAGTTGGATTTGTTGCGTCACCTCCTAAAGTAGAATTGTATCCTTTATAGTAGGTATTATATTTGTCTATCCAAAATACTTCTTGCTCATTTAGTAATTCTACATCACATTCTTCAATTACTCCCCATATAAAAGAATTCCATCCATATTTTTTTATAGCATTATAAAATTTTAAATTTCTTTTTTCATACTTTGCAGCACTTTTGTGTGAGGACTTTCTTCTCTCTAAACACTTAAGTGTTTTTCCAATATATTTTTTTCCTGTTGGAATACAATGAGCACAGTAAATTATGCCTTTAGGCATCGTAATTATAAGGTTAACTGCAAAGATATTTATATTAAAAAAGAGAGGTCACCCTCTCTTTTAACCTGAAAAGATAAATTGCAGTTAACCTTAATCAGGCAGAGTTATTTAGTCCCAAGAAATATTTTCTACTAGGAATCCGGGCATTACCATAGTCCATCCAATTCCTCCAGATTTATATGACCAAGAATATTCAAATTTATTATGAGAGTCCCACTGAACGAAACCTTTTTCTTTATCAAAACGTGATTTGATTGTCAATCCAAAGCGATTGGAAAAGATATTACGAGTGCGTAGAGCACCATTTGATTCTCGTGTTTCAATTACCACACAAGTATCATCATAGAATTGATCATCTTTTTCAATTCCACATGCAGTTTCATATCGAAATGGGCGATATGTTTTAACCTCTTGTGCAAAGACAGGAGAGGAAAACAAAAGTGCAGCAAGAACAATCAGTTTTTTCATCCAACAACCCTCCAACAAACGACAGCATTTCCTTTTTTTGGTGATTCTATATGAGCAAAAGCAGCATAAGAAAGATCTAGATCCGCATGAGAATAAGGACCACGATCATTCACACGAACGATAACTTGTTTACCGTTATCTTGGTTTGTCACCCGTATGCGTGTACCCATAGGTAGATGAGGACTAGCTGCAGTCCAAGAATAAGCATCAAACCGCTCACCGTTTGCAGTAGTTTTTCCATGAGTATTATCGTTCAAACCATAGTACGTGGTCGTACCGCAAGTAAGTGCAGCAATCAATCCAATCATTTAATAATACTCCAATGAGGATCGTTTTCTTTATTCATCCAAAAACAGTACTTACGATTAATAGAAACAACAAAGAGTTGAGTCTCAGTTTCCTGTTCTACCTCCATTGCATGAAGTTTATCCATTTGGTTCACAAATCTGTTCTTAGCCTTTGAACTCTTTGGTTGAACGTTGATAAGGTTTTTCTTGAGTTTCATTGTGGTTTTAAGAGTGTTTAGATGATGGTCATCAAACCCAACAAAGGTAGTCTACAGAGATTGTTGGGTGTCTGTCAAGTGGTTTAGGAATTCCTCATAGAGGACTTGTTCCATTTGAAATGCTTGTACTTCCCATGGTTGTTCAGAATAGTCTGTGAGAGAGTGGTCTATGCCCCTCCAGTGCCTCTTTCCATACTTATCCCTAAGATCCCCCATAACGTGCTGATAGACGTGCCACAGTTCATGTAGAAGGGTTCTTGTATAGTGCTCCGAATCCATTTGATTGTGCAATTCAATTTCAAATGAACGTGGACGATAATCACAATCAGTCACACCAACCCAACCCCAAACTCCTTCGCGCAACATTCCTCGATGATTAACTGTAATCTCAAGTTTATGATGTGGAAGTTCTTTAGTGATGAACCATTCAACGATTTTGGTACAACGTTTCTTGCTATAATTGTACCCAGTAGTATATAATGTGAGCATCAGAATAATGCATTCAAAACTGCTTCAGTAACTTTTGTTACCCAGTGAATCATCCACACCAGGGATCCAAGAAAAAGCAGTCGATCTAGATTGGAGTACCTCATTGGTTTCGTTCTGTACTCACATACTATAAAACCCACCAAAATCGATTTAGTGGGTCAGTGTGCCAGTTTTTAAAGTGTCTTCACAATGGAGGATCACCATTTTCTCTTCGTATTTCAGAGGTCTTTTTTGCAGTTATCTTATAGTCCTCACCAAGTATTTCTTTCAGTATTTGGTCAAGTAATTCACCAGCACCTGCTCTAATCAATGTTCCTTGCAACTCAATATGCTCCAAAGGCAAACTATGAAAAATGTGATCGCTGATGTACTTAAATCTTTCCTCATCACTCATCTGTCTCGTAAGTCTTTCCGCAACTTCAAGTCTTAGAACTGCAAGTTGTTCATAAGTCAAAAATGGAAAATCATTGACATTATAAGAAACTGGAGAGACAATATCATTCTTATTCATTGTTAAAAGAAATTAAAGTTTACATTCATTCTACACTGCGAGTCAGTGCATGTAGTGCTATGATGAGGTTTGTGTGGTTCAAATAAAAGTAATCTGTTTTCTACTGATTGAACTTCAGTACCATCTTCAAGAACAGTTAGTCCATTATTAGTATTCAAATAAAAGATAGCACCACGATGTTCAAATTGGAAATCGCAATGGTTATTATGATGTATGAGTTTTTCTGTTGAGGTATACAAATTACCTTTAACTCTCATTAATGCTTTTACATTAATTTTATTCAGGATTGGAGCAAAAACAGGACAAAACTCATCAGCATAAAATTTATTATAAAAAGTATGAGTAAAATAATAAGATCCCATGATAGTATCATCACTATCATTTAATGATGATACCACTGGAGTAAAATTCCAGGGAAATCCCGAATTAAACATGATTTCCCTGATTGGTTTTAGTTCATCTTCAGTGAGAACATTATCTATAATTTCAAAAGTCATTTAATCATTCTGCTGGTTCTTCTGGAGTTGGAATTGGAGATACTGCCCAGTTACCAACTTCTTCATCCCACTGACAGATTTCTGTTTCTGAGTCAAAAGTTGGTTGTGCAGGTGCTGGAGTCCATCCAAGTGCTGCAAGTTCAGTATCTGGAAGAACTCTTAAATCAAATCTATCTTTAGTGTCACCAGAATCTACAGGATACCAAGGAAGTGGTAGAATTGCATAAAGATATTTGCCTTGATATACATAAGAACCAAGGTTCATTTCATCCACAGGAATATTTGGTGGACTATATGGATCTTCTGGAATAAATCTTTCTACTGTCATTGTTAGAAATCAATTGTTAGACTATTTATTGGAATATAACTTTACTTCTTGATAAGTAGAGTTATATTTTTTATTTATTTCTTTTTTAATAAATGCTCTTTTATCATTGGTAGTGTAAACCAACCTTGCAAGTTGAATGAAGTGATCATCAAATCTTTGTTGAGATTCTAATTCTCTCAATTCATCTTCAACAACCCATAGTGTAGAGTTTACTTCTTTTAGTTGATTGATATATTCTTCATTATAAACATTATTAAACTTTGCAATTTTTATAAGATCTTTAAGTTCTTTATGGACAAATTGATTATCTGTTTTTTCTGCTTTAATTTGAAGAATTATAATTTTATCTAATAATTCTCCAATAGAAACTGGTATATCAATAATGTTCATATTTTATCGAAATAATTGTTGGGTTTCTTCAAACCACAAATAATCTAGAGAAGACTGATTTAATGTTTTAAAGGCATCTTCTGGAGTTTCAACTAATGGATCTCCAGCAAGATTAAAACTTGTATTTAAAATTATTCCATGACCTGTTAGTTTTTTAAATTCCTGAAGAAGATCATAAGTATATCCATTCTTCTTAGAAATTGTTTGTATTCTACAAGTATTATCTACATGAGTTACTCCTGAAATAATATTAACATAGTCTTCTCTTACAGGAAAAGAGATTGTCATAAAAGGACTTGATTTTATTCTCCCCATATCAAAATAGATATTTGCGTCCTCTTCTAAAACCATTGCAGCAAATGGTCTATACCACTCTCTTTTCTTGATTTTGTTCACGATATTCTTTGCATCTGGATTGAGTGCATTGAATAAAATTGATCTATTTCCTAGTGCTCTTTGACCCGCTTCAGCAAGTCCAGTATATACTGCAACTGATTTATCTTGTTGCAGAAGATTCGCAATCTCCTCTATTGATGCGGTTTTTCCTTTGTATTGGGAAACACTATAAGGAACACCATGAAATGCCGTAGTTTTTAATGGTCTAATTGTTTTGTCTTTTGTGAGAGCGTGATGATACAACATTGCAGCACCAATAGGAAGACCTCCATCGTCTGCATTAGGTTCAAAATAAAAATTCACATTAGGAAATCTTTGTGTGTAATAATAATTAGCAACAATATTCATTCCATAACCACCGACTACACAAACATTATTACAACCACTTTTTTGAATTGCCTTTTCAATTAAATTTCCAACTGCTTCTTGAGTTTGAATTTGAACCTCATAAGCATAATCTGCATAGAATTTATGGTTTTCTTCTGTAAGTTCTTTGGTTACTTTATCTTCATGATCATTAAACAACCTTTCGTGAGAATTTTTATCCGTGAATAAATCCCAAATTGGTTGAGAGTTTTTATTGAAAAAATTTGGATAGTCTATTTTGGATCCATAAGAACTCAATCCCATAGTTTTTCCATTCTCAAGAACTCCCTGAGAAATTAAAACTGATGCAGTATTATAAACATTAACTATACCACCTTCTTTTTGATTGACATTACATTCGTAATTTTTGTGAGGAATAATTTTTCTATCGTATTTTTCATCCACTTCAAAATGGGAATGTTCTTTATTAACTGATAAATTTTTAATTAAACACTCAAAATTATTTGGATATGATACAAGATAAACTGTTTCACATTCTGCTAGACTATCCGCATAAATTGAACCTTGTCCATCCACAACTGCAACAATAGATTTTTCAAATCCACTATTATAAAATGCAAGACTTGCATGACACAAATGATGATTGTAACTAAACTCAACTAGATTTTCAATTGTCGTATTTGATAACTTATTGGTCAATTTTGCATATTTTTTTGCATTTGGATATGAAATAACAAGAGCATAATCAATCTTTTCTTTGAAGTTTTTAATACAATCAATAATAGACAATACAGGGTCTGTATCTCTTTTTGATCTACTTAATCTTTCTTCTTTAAAATAAACAGCAACTTCACCATCTTTTAAAATACAAGCAGAAGCATCATGAAGACCATAATTTATTGATAGAATATTCATAATCAGTTATATAGTAGATTTTCTTGATTTAATTTTATACTTGGTTCTGTCTTTTCTTTTATCTTTTTATTTCCTTCAATTTTTTGAATAATAGTTTGATAAGCACTTTCAATTTCTTCATCAGTAAACATAATTCTTTCCTCATTTAATCTTGAAGAAAGTTGTGCTTGGATTTGTGAAATTCTCATGGCATCTGGATGAAACTCACAATCTCTTTCAATAATATGAAATGTATCTGGATATGTTACATTAGTCTTATGAGTTCCTGCAACCATTACAGAAGCATTTTGACCAACTGCTTTTGCAAAATGCTGACCACAACTATCACAACCAATAAAGTAATCTGCTACTTTAATAACACCTGCCCAATCTCTTAAAGATGGATCTGGATCTGGTTTATATGTTTTTCCATCATGAAACTCCTTTGCTCCCATGTAGATAATATTATAATCTTTTGAGAGTTTATTAACTAAAGTAAGATACATTTTTTGAGGAATGGATCTCAAACTATCATCAAAGATTTCCAATGGACACATCAGTGCAGTACTTCCATAAGGTTGAATGACTATGGTTTTATTTTTCTTTTGGTAATTTTTTGCTTCTGCAATGACCCTATGACCATTTCTAATTTCAGTCATAGAGAGTTTTAATTGCATCTCTGGTAAATCTTTATCAGTGGAACCATTAATTTCAATATCAAATGCTTCTCTCAATGATATTTCATTTCTATAGTATGCAGGAACACTATAAGGTTCTGGTTTGATTATTTTAGTTGCATTCCAAAAATAACCCTTAAAGATTGATTTGTCATTGGGATTAAATGTTCTTTCTTGGAGTTCTGGAAACCCCCAGAACATAAAGTCCCAACCATGGACCATTACATACCACTCTTCATTTGGATGGTTCTTATGATACTTTAGAAGTGCTGGTATTGCTGCTACTGCTCTTCCAACTCCACCATCAATAGTAATTATAGTGCTCATGAGTATAACAAAACATTCTTTGATTTGGGAATATTTAGGTAGTCTTCCCACTTGATACACGGAGATAAATGATCTGCAATTTCTTTACCATATTGACAATGAGTTGCATATCCAGGAATGGGAGAAATTAATAATCTATCTCTTTCTGCCAATAATTGAACAAACTTATCAAAATCAATTGAAAACTCATGTTCAGGCATTTTTTGTCCATCCAATTCTGGAATCCAAGGATTCAATGAATAATGCTTATGAATATCCAAATCTTCCTTTAGAGTCCTATATTTAGTTGCAAAAGTATTTGTTGTTCCACTAGAAGACTTCCAATGAGTGGTTTTAGTGTGCATAAGTTTATTATAATCCTCAAATCCGTAAAGAAAATCAAAGTCAGTTAAACTAATATAACTGATATCGAATTGTTTAACATTTAATCCTTCAAGAATTACACTACACCAATTTGGTCTATGTAAATAATCATCTTCAAGAAAATAAATGATTTTATTGTCTTGAAAATTTTTAGATTGGACAATATCTAAAGTTTTTAGAAAACTTGTAGTTTCTTTTCCGCAATTGATGATTTCTACATTCTTTTCATCTTTTAGGAAAGTATCTTCAATAGGTCCAAAGTGTTCATCATAGACAATGGTATAATCAGCAAGTTCAAGGTCTATGGTATTCTTAAAATTTTCAAATATTTTTTCTTTATTAAACCAAACTGGTCTGTTTCTTGTTGGAAGTTCTTGGAGTTTGGAATAATAGCAATGCCTTAAAAATACATGTATTGGTTTCATGAGTAAGCAATCTCACTTTTTTTAACAATATAATTTCCAATGACCAAATAATCAATATCAAGATTATTAAATGCTCTTATGGCATCTTCTGGTGTCTCTACAATAGGTTCTCCATTGTCATTAAATGAAGTATTAAGAATCACAGGAATTCCAGACACCTCTTTGAATTTTTGAATCAGTGTAGTGACTTCTGGTTGAAGTTCTTGAGTGACTGTTTGAATTCTGCAAGTATTATCTACATGAGTAATTGCAGCAATCTCATCTCTCTTTTCTTCCTTTACTGTAAGAGAGTAAAGCATATAAGGAGAACAAAAGTTTTCTTCAAAATAATCATTAAGGTGTTCTTCAAGAACAATTCCAGCAAAAGGTCTCCAGTATTCTCTATGCTTTACTCTGGAGTTCATAATGTCCTTATTTTTTGCTGGACCTGGATGCATAAGAAGTGATCTAGAACCTAATGCTCTTGGACCAAATTCACTTCTATTTTGGAACCAACCAATGATTTTGTTTTTGTTGAGTTCTTGTGCCGTAAATTCGCAAAGTTCTTCAAAGTTCTCATATTTTTTATAATTTAATTCAAACTTTTGAAGTTCTTGTTCAATAATATCTTGGGAATATTCCTTTCCAAGAAGTGCAATATTATTTGGTAAATTAATTTCTTCTTTATTTTGAAATGCACCAAAACAAGCAGCACCAAAATGAAGTCCTACATCATTAGGATATGGCGGAACATGAATATCTTTGAATAATCCACTTTGTTTTAGAACACTATTTCCAAGAACATTTAGGAATGAACCACCAGCAAGGCAAACATAATCATCAAGATAGGACTTTTCTTTAAGTTCAGTTACATAATCCAACAAAGCACACTCAAAGTTTTTTTGAAGAATGTATGCCTTTTCATCGGCATTTTTAAAAGTATGATTTTCCTTATAAGGTCTACCATCAAAAGTTACATAGGGCAAATCTTCATAAGCAAGATCTTTTGAAAGTTGATAATCTTTAAGTTCTTCTGTGAATTTTAAATGACTTCCATAGGCAGAAAGACCCATGATTTTGCCATCCCAAGATTCTCTATATTTTTCATCATAACCACTTATTTGTTTTTGTATTTTTTCACAGTAGATTTTATGAGATAGTGAGTGATAATAAGAACCAAATTCATTGACATTTGGAAGACCTGGAAAAAATCTAAAAATTCCTTTTTCTTTATTAAAATATCCTATTGAATTAGTCTCAACATGTTTTACATCTTGGTAGTTATGAGCATACAAAAGTGAACCAGCACCATCAAGAACTAAAAAAGAACCTTCATTAAAATTAGAAGAGAATACTGCAGATGCTGCATGACTTAAATGATGGGAGACAAATTTAATTTTTGCATCAGGAAACATTGAATTTAATTTATCATGTATAGTTCCTTCATAATATTGCTTATACCAAATAGTTAAGCACATTGAAGGAACACAAACTAAATCAATATCTTCATAAGAAAGATTGCCAGCAGATAGGCAATAATCTATTGAATTTTGTGGAAAATTTCCATCATATTTGATTCTGGTTAGTCTTTCCTCCGAAATACTAGTAACATGATTTCCATGAGAAATTAATGTTACACCTGCATCATGAGTCCAAGTTGCAAGGTTATCTTTGTCTGCAGATTTATTTGGATTCCAGTTAAATCCACCATAAAGTCCTAAAATGTTCATATCAGTTATAATCTAATGTTGATTTCTTATTTGTTTGTCTCCAGAATTCCATACTAGAATACTTTTCCCAAACATCTTGAGGTAAAATAGATCTTCTTTCAATCCACTCTACTTTTCTTTTTACTGTATGTAGGTCTTTAAGATTGCAAGATAAATCAAAATTTTCATTTGAGTATTCTACATTATCAAAGTCGTGATTGTAGTATGGTTTATTAATAAACTCATAAATTGATTTCATAGTTTTTTCTGGATATTTGCACAAGTCCTTGTATTCAATTAACTTAATCATATCAGGATTCATTGCATATCCTTCATGGAGTAGTGCCCATACACTCATTACTATTCCACCTTCTTTACTCATCATTGCATCACATCTTGAGAACACATTTGCATTATGTTCTTGTGGAATTAGTGTATTTGTATGAAATGGATTTTTTGCAGAAATTCTTTCAAAGGAATCTAAAATCCATCCAATATCTCTTACACAACAAAGAATTTTAGTGTAGGGAAAAAGTGCTTTAAGTAATGGAGTATTTCCAGTCCATGCTCTTGATGTGTCAAAGATTACTGGAGTTTCTGTGAATGAATAATACCCATCAAAAATTCCTTGAAGTATTGATTTTCTTCTTTCTTCATCCACATTTAAATTATTTTCACTTCCACTAATTCCATTAATTGTATTTTGAACTACTCCTGATACTGGTGAAGTAATATCAGCATAAAACTCTGGATTTTGTTTGAGTATTCCAGAAAGTAATGTAGAACCAGATCTTGGAAGACCGGAAATAAAATAGTATTCTTTATTCTGCATTTTGTTGTGGAACACCAAGTGAACCTTCAGGAAGACAAATTGCATTAAAAGCAATTGAAATTCTTTCATCATCATGATCATTAGGTTCTACCCAATGAGGAAGATATGATGGAAACATAACAATACTTCCTTCTACTGGAGCAATGCTAATTTTTTCTCCAGTAAATTGATTTTTTCTTTCAACCAAAGAAAGTCCTTGCCACAATCTATTGATTCCTGTATTCTGTAGAACTAATTTACCACTACCTTCTGGTGCTTTGAGATAAAATACTCCAGAAAATGTATCTCCATGCGTATGTTCTGCATTCATGCATTGTCTACTGTCACTGATATTAAACCACACAGAAGTCAGTGCAACATCAACTGAAATAAAACCAAGATCTTCTGCTGCCTTAACTGCCATCTCTCCAACATAATGAAGAAGTGGGTGAATTCTTGAATCTTCCTCATGAATTCTTTCATGAGAATGATACCCAAAAAGATTTGATTTCTTAACTCCTTCTGGATATTTTTCTTTTAAGTCTCTTATTGCTTGAGTGAACTGTGCCTTATTTTCTTCAAAATGTGGATATTCTGTTTGCCAAATTGGTGTAGAGAAAACTGTAGTCAAATTCATGGTAATTGATTCATCTTTTCATAGTTTATCATATTTAGATTGTTTTGAATAGCAATCTTTTTTCTCAAATTGTAACAGTTTGCTTGTCTCATGAGTCCATAATAAGAATTAATTGATTTCCAGTTTGTTGCCAATTTTGCTCTTTGTTTAGTTGAATTTCTTACATATTTGCAGAATGGTCTAATAAAGTATCCAACAAAATTTACACCATGCTCAAGTTTATTATGTTTTGTTTTTGACGAATTTAAAGTCATATTTAAAGTTGCCAAATAATCATTAATATCATCAATAATTTGATATATTTTTTGATCTTTAAGTATAAAAAATAGTAAATCATCCATATATCTAAAATAATGTTGAGATATATTTTCTTTACAATACCAATCAAATTCATTTAAGTAATGATTGGCAAAAATTTGAGATGTTAAGTTTCCAATAGTAAGACCAGTAGACTTCCCAAATAGTGATTTTCTATCTGGAATCAACTCTCTTAATTTTGGATCTCCAGTATAGTAATAATTTTCTGTTGGAACTTGATTTAAAAATATTTCTATAAGTTTGATAGTAGTTTTATTTTCAATTTTTGGATATAGTTGTTTTTTGATAATTTCTCTATCAATTGAAACAAAAAAATTTGCAATATCTACATGAAGAAATCTGTAGTCATCTTTTTCTTTCCACAAATTTCTCATCGTTTTTTGTACTTTTTGAGCACACCTTAAAGTTCCTTTTCCTCTTAAACATGCAAAAGTGCTATCAATATAGTCATTCTCAATATAATTTGTTCTATTATAAATTAAGTGGTGAACTATTCTATCTCTAAAATTTGAGCACCAAACTTCTCTTGGTTTGGGGTAAGTTATAATAAAAAAATTATGTGCTTCTGGAGTAAAAATTTCTTGATTTAATTCTTCATAGAGTTTCCAAAGATTTTGTTCTAGATGAAACTCAAATTCTAATTGTTGTGATGTATTTCTTTTATTTCTTCTGCAGTCGTAATATGCTGTTACAACTTCTTCAAATGTGATGTCATTCATAACTTCTCACTCCCGAAACGGACGAACACAGTTGTTGTTGTTCTTATTGTTGTTGTTCGTGTTGCCATTATTAAAGTTCACATTGTACGCATTGTTGGTATTGTTCTCAGTAGAACTCCAGTAGTTGTTCGAGGAACAACAAATTTGATTTTCATTCACAAGTTTCTCTTTAGAAGAAAGTGTTTTAAAAATATATTTAAAACCTTTACCCTATTAAGGTATGAAAATCGCGTGAGTTGAGTACACTACTATTTCTTGACGAAATAATATTCTGCTCATTATGAATGACTCAACTATTTAGCAGACCTCAACCATCCTGATGCTTGTTTTACGCATGGAATACTTCTTTCAATATAAAGAGAATATTGTTTTTCTGTCACAATATTCATGTCTTTAGAAATTCTAATTAAATAAGATAAAAAATCTAAAGAAGATACTAACTCATCTAAGTCTTTCTCTTTTTGCTTATGTCTAGATGCTTTATAAATCAACTCAACACAATCTAATGCAGTATTTTGAATTCTAGATCCAATAGTATACTTATAATCTCTAGGGAAATTTTTAACTATTATAAAAACTCTTTTAACTAATTCACTTGTATCTTTATATATTTTCAGTTCTTCTACCATAAAAAATCTCGTTACAAAATACAAAAAACAAAGTACAAAGTTCAATAGCACACGACCCGAAACGGACGAACACAGCTGCTGAAGCTCTTATTGAAGCAGCTCGTGTTGCCATTATAAAAGCCCACAGTGCACGCAAAGCCGGCATTGAACTCAGTAGAACTCCAGTAGATGCACGAGGAATAAGTATCCCAATAAGATCTACAAGCATAAGCACATTGAAGCATACCTAAATCTGGAATAAACCATCCAGAACGACCAGTGATTCTTTGTGCTTGGTTTGGTGTTGATCCAGAATTTCCATTACAATAACCCATAGGCCATGTAGAAGATGCTTCTGCTGTTGATGGCGCTACAATCCAGATAACTCCACCCGTTTTTCTGATTACATTACCACCACCTCTTACGGAACATCCTACATTACATGCTGACCAGTTAATGTCTGCGTCTTTCATACCTGCTAACTTCGTAATTGCTTGTGAAACCCTTAATGGGGTCATAAGTTGAGTATTATCTGAACCTGCTTCTGCTTCTGCTTGAGTTGCTATCCAATTTCCACCTGCGGAATCAGCGCAAGCAGTAGCAATACAAGTTAAATTTCTACTGTTATCAATAACAGTGTTGCTACTTATCTGAATTGCCACTTATCACCCTCCAGCAATAAGAAAGAGTTTCCTTGATGCCATCTTCGTGTCTCCACTCGGCTTAACTATAACTTATTTATAATTAAATTAACTTTCAACCTTGACAAGGCAGATTATAAACACAATCAACTATTCATGTCAAGTTACATCTCAATAGGACCTGGATATCTCACACCATCCTTCACTGCAACAAGATGAGTATTGACAACTGCGATATTATGATCCCACCAGTTGGTTTCTAGTCTTAGACATGAGAACTTGATATCTTTATTACGAATAAACTGCGCATGAGATTGTTTGGTATAATACCAAAAAGAATTCTCATTCCAGAATGATACATGAGTTGGATCTTGCCACGCTCCTCTACCATCAGTAGAAGGAACCTCAATAAATGCCCAACCTCCGTGCGCAAGAACTCGATGAATCTCTTTCATCGTCTTGATTGGATCTTTTAGGTGTTCAATAACGTGCGAAGCATTGATGACACCAACACTGTTATCTTCTAGAGGAATACCATCATTTAGATCGCAGGTAATATGACCACCTTCTTGATCAATCGTCGTATAACCTTCTCTTGGAAAAAGTCCGCCTCCGATATCAATCTTCAATAATCCATTCAAATCAGCATCTCTTTCTGCAAGAAGTTGTGCATATTGATTATGAAGTTCTTTTGTTTTGATTTGAATTGCTTCATTTCTCTCAAGAAAACTATTATCACCAGTAATTCTGTAAATATAAAGAACTTTGGGAATGTGATAAAACTTTGTAACTAGATAAGTTCTTATCATCAGTTCGTGGTCATCGCACATAGAAAGTTCTACATTATGTCCTCCAATTTCATCATAAATGTTTTTTCTCCAGGCACGAACGTGATCTGGAGCATACCAAATGTATGATAGTGCGTGACTGGATGGATCAAAAGAATTCATTGCAATCAGTTGCTTTCCATTCCAATCAAAGTCCTTATATGTCCATCCAAAAAGGGGATTGTATGGGATAAACTTACTCTCCATATGATAAGTTGCATTATCACTATAGACAAATCCACAGTCGGGATTGTTTTCAAATGCTTCTGCAAGATTTTCTAAACATTCTGGCGTAAGAATATCATCGTGATCTACTTCAACAAGAACGTCACCAGTTCCTAGAGAAAATGCTTTATTCTTTACATATCCAATATTTGTATTGCCATCATAGTTGGTATAAATTTTTACTTTTTCATCGTTGAGAATTTCATTTGAAAGTTGATCTTTTTTAAACTTTCCATTGAGATACAAAATCCATTCCCAATTCTGATAAGTTTGTTTTGAAATACTTGCGTAAAGTTCTTCAATATAAGTTTGATACTTATGTGAGGGTGTAATAATACTAAATTTCATTTTTTCTTACAGGATGCAATAAAATAACCATTATGCCAGTCACTTGTTTCATAAACAATTTCTGGTGTGGAACCGTCTAAAGATGTTCTTACTTCAAGTGAATATGTTATATCTATGCCCAAATCAGAGAACGCTTGTGCAGTTCCTGATCTAACTTGATGCCAGTTCCAATCATCGCAAATAAAAATAAATTCATCATCTAATGCTGGTTGAGCATAGACAACTCCATCATATTGATCCTCTTCTTCGTGAGGTCCGTCGAAGAAGTAAACATTATATTTGCCAATATGATTGTAATCTATGAGTCTAAAATCATTTTCCTGAAAAGTAAAGTTTGCTTTGGGACTTTCTTCTTTAATTTTTTGTGTATGCTCAAAAAATAAATTCTTTACATTACCTTGAGGATTAAACTGATCCCAATTATCAACAAAGAAACAACTCACATTGTTTTTATACATTGCAGAGCAAGCAGTTGATCCTGTCCAAGTTCCTACTTCAAGGTATCTTACATCAGAAACTTGAGAGATCAGTCGGTTGATAAAGTTTTTATACTTTCTTCCAGACATTGATTCCATATTCAGTAACCAATCTGGAAGATTTTGGGAGAGTTGATTTGCGTAGAAATATGAGTTCAAAATAGCAGAAGAATACTTTGAATCTCCATTCTCATTGATACGTATGTGTGCTTTCATAATCAATCAAAGAAGAATAAGTGGAAAAGTCTTGAGTTATTTTTATTTGTACCAAAGTATTCATTTGCAGAGTGAATACACTTTGCATCGAATAAGACTAAACGATTGAATACATTACCTGCAGTATCTACAAGTTCAAATTTTGTGCGGTCATAGAAACCGGTTTCTCCAAATACATCTACATCATCAAAATCATTTTCATTACGAAGTCCCGTTCTTTTATGTGCAAATAATGAAGTTCCGCAAGAATGTGGAGCGTCAGGAGTCAAATAAATCATACCGGCAAGTGTTTGTCCATCACAATGATATACTAGATCGTCTTGTGCGGTGCAATATTGAAATCTGCCACACATTCCGTGAGTTTCTGTCCAGTTTGTAATTTTCTTGCCGATAATTTTTTCAAATGCTTCTTTTGTTCCTGGGACAATGAACTGATTCTTTGACCGATTGCCTTTATAATAATCAAGATTTTCTTCAAATTCTTGATTCAATGCAAATTCTCTTACAGCATAGGGATCTTCATAGAAATTATCAATAATCCATAGTCTTGGTTTTGTTTGAATACTCACCGAAAATGAATCGGTTGATTCATTTTTGGGAGTTTCATTTACCTTTGCTAAAGCATGATTATGTAGGTGTTGTGGAATAGGACCACTATCATAATAAAGATTGGTATCGATTAGAAAATAATAATCTGGGAAAGGAAGTTTTCTTTCAGAATCAACCAGTTTTGTCGTAACTTCTAGCATCTTATCATATTGTCCCATTTCATTGTAAGTATGTGCGAGATGAACAAGATGTTCATTTCTCACTGGACAGAAAGATTCTGCATCCTTGAAGTAAAAGATTGCCTTTTCAATATCACCAAGAAACTTATAACATTCACCAATACAAAATGTTGCATAATAGCACATTTCATTGATACCTCTTTGGAGATTTCCTCTTTGGTGAACGACATCAAGATACTGCTCAAAGTAGAAAATTGCACGACGAGCAAACTCTCTTGAATGATACTCGCCAAGAGGATAAAAATCTCCTCTAAAACAATCCATATAACTTTTTGCAGTGTACCAGAAGTGATACCTGTCTGTGAGCATTGTGTCTTCACGAATCAGTTTTTCTTCAAGTTTTAATGCATCGCTAATATATTTGGTTCTTACAGTATAACTTTCACCATCGTTTGTGCCACACATTCTTAATGAACGTGGAAGATCTTTAATTTGGAAATTTTCTCCAGTTACACCATCATCGAGGTAGATACATTCGTGCGCAAGATCGTGCTTAAATTTCCAGGGTAACTTTGCATTCCAAATCCAAGCACGATAATAAATGCAACCAGGATTTAATGCTGCAACGTGAAAACTCTGAATTGTTGTGTCATAAAACGCAGACCAATCAAAATCAGAATCAACCTCTATATATTCATCACAATCCATCTTCATAATCCAATCGCAACCATGATCATTGCGAAGTGCCGTTTGAAGCAAATGGTCACGATTCCATCCGAAGCTTACCCAACCTTCCTCTACTTCGTAGATAAATCCTGGAATGTTTTTATCCGCAAAAAACTCGCGAACAATATCAGGTGTTCCGTCAGTTGATCCATTGTCCTGGAAAATATAAAAATCAATATGTCTCCAAACAGACTCAAGCATTCTACGAATGCCCTTGGATTCGTTCTTAAACATTGAAATCATACAGATGTTTGTACGAATTTCTTGTCCTTGTTTGTGTGCACGAAGGAAATTATAATATCCTAGATATTGATCTAATTTTTTAACAGTTCCTCTCTTTGCTGCTTCTTCTGCATAAATTCCATCTGCTTCATAAATCCACTCAAAACGAAGATCTTTGGCGACACTCCAACGAACGATGTACTGTGAGGTATCAATCGTTGCAATCTTTGGTTCATTTGTCGGTTCAGTTCTTGGTTCTCCAGATGGCCAAGACTGTCCCCAAGTAATAATTGCATCAGTTGAATCAAGGTGTGATTGAATAGTATTCCACCATTCTGAGTGAAGAATATTATCGTCGTCTAGAATGTAAATCCAATCATTATCACTTGGATTCAGATTATTTTTAATATATTCTAATCCAATATTACGATTTGGATTTCCCCAGAATCCAGTTTCATCTGAATTTATAATCGTTGCGTTTTCAATTTGATGTGTATTCTTAACCGTTTTATCAAACACTACCACCCATTCGCATTCATTGGGAATCGTCTTTTCAATGAATTCCAAATTAAAGGGGCGTCTTGATGGTGTTACGATGAATACTTTTAATTTTGTGTTTGAGTTCTGAAGAGGGACATTGTTTCTCTTCAGAACAATCAATTTATCATTATCCCAACCTGGAGAATATCTATTTTCGTGCTCTGCTGTAATAAAAGTAATCTCTGAAAAATATTTTTCTACTTCAAGCAGTTCTTTTTTATAATCCTCTTCACTACGATTTCTAAAAATATCTTCAATTACAAGAATTCCACCTTCATTTAGATAATTGATACTCTTTTTAATAAATCTAATCTGATCCTCAAATATATGAGTTGAGTCCTCAACTATAACATTATACTTAACTCCGACTTGATCAAGACAAGATTGAATTGAACTTTCATCCTGGATGTTCATCTTCACATACTGAACATCGATGAGATTTTGATTTTCTGCATTCTGAATATAATCATCGTTATACTCATATCCATAGATTTTTGCAAGTGGAAAGTAACGTCTCCAGATATTGATGGAGTCATTTTTTTCAATTCCAATCTCTGCAACATTAATTTCCTCATCTCTCAATGAAGAAAACAAATCATCATAAATTGGTGTATAAGGATGACGATGCCCACTTGTAGTGTTCTGTGAATATGGGCACTTATCACTATTAAAGTGCATTGCAATCTTGCACAATTTTGATACTTTTCCTGTGGTATCAATCGTAATGGATCTAAATGTCATAAATTCACTCTTTGTTTAATTAAATTTAATATGTCAGGATTGTTTTCTTGTTCTTTTGTGGGTGCGTAAAGTGCTCTGGATCTTGTGTCAGTATCTTCTGGTGGGTCAGTAAGATAATAAACTGCCAAACTCTTTCTATATGTATGCTCTGGGCAAGTGAGTGGTTTTGGAAATCCGTGCCAAGAATTTTGAGTTGTATCAAATAAAACAGCACGATTGAACACATTATTAATTTCTACATACTTTTTATCTGGTTTATTTGTTTCTTCGTTATGCGACCAAAATTCTAATGAACCTCCCCATCTATAATCCCAATCTTCAGTTAGGTAAATGATAAGATTAAGTTTTCTTTGAAGTTTAAGTTTAGGGTGAATTGAATAGTCCAGATGGATATTTAATTTGCCACCCTTTCCGTGAATGTGAAGTCCTCCACCGTGAAGACCAATATCAGGATAAAGTTTTGATATTCCCGTAAGTTCTTGAAGATTTTGTATGAACTCTGGGGAATTTAAGTGCGCTAAAGTTTTATAAGTCTCTGAACCAAAATGATACCAGTTGTTGCAAGACTTTTTATTTTCTAATGGATTGCTATAGCAATACCAAATATCCGAATTGTAATTTGGAAATTCTTGAGATATTGTTTTTGCTTGTTTTACATCTAAAAAATTATCAATGACTCGATAATCGAAAGGATAATTCAATGCCATTTAGGACCCTCAAACCAAATCGCCAAACTATGTCTTGTTCCAGAAGTAACTGGATTTGCTTGATGAAAAATAAAAGATGGAAAAAATATGATCGTACCTTGTTGTTTAATTTCTTCTTTGTTGGGATATTCTCTACAATGAAAAAGTTCTAAATCTCCTCCAGTATAAGTGTTTGGGTCTGAAAGTTGAATTACTGCACTTAATTTTCGATGCCTTGAATTTTCATTAATCCAAAATACATCTTGATGAATTTTATACTCTGCTTTGATATTGCCATCATACTTTGCAAGTTGAATATATTCAAGATTGTCTATATGAAATCCAAACCATTCTTTATTAACTTCTCTCTCTAATCTCCAAATCTCATCATAAAGTTCTGGAAAGTCTTGTGGATACAACCAAGTTACTTCACTTTTTCTATGATTATTATTAGATGATAAACCATCTTCTCCAAGATTTGCTTTCTGGAATTGAAAATCTTTCGATCTTTCTAAAATTGAATTACAATAATCTGGAGAAAAATGTGATTTATAATAACACCACTCACCTTTCATTCTTTAAGTTCTCAATTTCTGTCTTGATGGTATTTATTTCTGTTTGTTGCTCTCGGATTGCTTCAATAACAAGACCAATTAAACCATCATAATTGACTGTTTTGGGATCAGTTTGTTTTACAAGTTCTGGTAATACTTTCTCCACATCTTGTGCAATGACGCCAACTGAAGGTTTATTTGTTTCAATCCAGTTAAACGTTACTCCGTTTAGTTTGAGCAGTTTAACTAAAGCATCTGTAATTTGTTTAATATTGGTTTTTAATTTTATATCTGAAGTGGAATTAAAGTCAGTTGTAGTTAAAGTTCCTGTTGAAGGAGTGTAACTTAAAATTGAAGCACCTTGAATACCAATAGATGGGGTTTGATTTCCAGTTCCGGCAACAAAAACTGGGTAAAAAGTGGTTGCTGCTTGAGTTCCTGATGCGGATACTGTTGTTGAAGGTCCCGTTGCACCCTGGACACCTTGTGCTCCCTGAACTCCTTGAGCACCCTGGACACCTTGAGCACCCTGGACACCTTGAGCACCCTGGACACCTTGTGCTCCTTGTGCTCCCTGAGCACCCTGACGACCCTGAGCACCTTGTGCTCCTAGAGCACCCTGGACACCTTGTGCTCCCTGAATACCCTGAGCACCCTGGACACCTTGTGCTCCCTGAATACCCTGAGCACCCTGGACACCTTGTGCTCCTTGTGCTCCTCGGTCTCCAGTTCTTGAGAATTCTACAGTTAGTGCTGCGCCATTAGCAGGTAATGAACCGGAAATATGAGAAACTGTAATTTTATAATATCCTGCTGCAGCAGCAATAGCAGTTACACTCCAAGTGTTTACAACAGTACTTGCTGCTGTTGCTCCTGTTATTATTAAATATCCTTTTTGAGTGTTGGTCGAATCATCCCAAGTATCATACCAAGTTGTTTGTACATTTGAGTTAGAGTCATTATTATCAATAAAAATTGTATTTACTGAACCTATTGTTGCATTATTATATGCGATAACTCCATTACCGGGATCTGCATCAGTTGTAGTCGTACTGAATGTATATGGGGTTCCTCCTTTATTTCCTACAGCACCCTGAACACCCTGAGCACCCTGGACACCTTGTGCTCCTTGAACTCCTTGAGCACCTTGAGCACCTTGAGCACCTTGTGCTCCCTGAGCACCCTGGACACCTTGTGCTCCTTGTGCTCCCTGAGCACCCTGACGACCCTGAGCACCTTGTGCTCCTAGAGCACCCTGGACACCTTGTGCTCCCTGGACACCTTGAGCACCTTGATCCCCAACAGCACCCTGGACTCCTTGAGCACCTTGAGCACCAACAGCACCCTGAACACCTTGTGCTCCCTGAATTCCCTGGGCCCCCTGGACTCCTTGAGCCCCAACAGCACCCTGAGCACCCTGAGCACCCTGAACACCTTGTGCTCCCTGAATTCCCTGGGCACCCTGGACTCCTTGGAATCCTTGGGAACCTACAGCACCTTGAACTCCTTGTGCTCCTTGAGCACCAACAGCACCCTGGACTCCTTGAGCACCC
>Ga0315900_10003711_pt1 | contig 22104 bp, 18 predicted proteins | sample LakEriMetagenome_FD_203521 | JGI IMG/M metagenome (GOLD analysis project Ga0315900, IMG submission 203521) | Freshwater fungal communities from buoy surface, Lake Erie, Ohio, United States - Buoy 12 MA114 | ecosystem: Environmental > Aquatic > Freshwater > Lake > Lake biofilm | place: USA: Lake... | reverse complement strand
TAAGTCCTAGGGTGGTGGTGCCACGTCAGTTATTTGAGGAAATGGTGCCACCATGGCTGTCCCCAAGAGAAAAGTATCGCCTTCCCGTCGTGGCATGCGTCGTTCGCACGATGCCCTGAAGGTCGAGGCATTCCATGAGTGCTCGAACTGCGGTGAGCTGAAGCGTCCGCACAACATCTGCGGCCACTGCGGCCACTACAACGGGCGTCAGGTTGTTGCCGTCGGCTGATCGCCGCTGGCATTGACGATAGACCGGAGATTAGCACGATGAGCCTGCCGCGTATCGCCGTTGATGCGATGGGCGGGGATGAAGGCGTGCGCGTGATGGTCGAAGGCGCGGCGCTGGCCCGCCGCCGTCACGAGGACTTCAAGTTTCTGCTGGTCGGTGACGGCCCGCGCATTGAAGCCGCGCTCGAAAACCACCCCAATCTGCGCGCGGCCTCCGAAATCCTGCATTGCGAGGACGTTGTCGGCGGTGACGAACTGCCGAGCAAGGCGATCCGCCGCGCCAAGACCACCAGCATGGGCCTTGCGGTCAATGCGGTGAAGACCGGCGAGGCCGGCGCGGCTGTCAGCGCGGGCAACACCGGCGCGCTGATGGCGATGAGCAAGATTGCCCTTCGCACCATGCCCGGGATCGATCGTCCGGCGCTCGCCGCGATCATGCCGACCTTGCAGGCCCATGATGTGGTGATGCTCGATCTGGGCGCCAATACCGAGGCCGATGCGCGCAACCTCGTGCAATATGCGGTGATGGGCGCGGCCTATTCGCGCATCGTCAACGGCTTCGACAAGCCGGTGGTGCGGCTGCTCAACATCGGCACCGAAGAGATCAAGGGCACCGAGGAACTGCGCGATGCCGCCGCGATGCTCACCGCCGCTTCGGCCGGGGACGGGCTGGCGCTGACCTTCGACGGCTTTGTCGAAAGCGACAAGATCAACCGCGGCGAGACCCATGTCGTCGTCACCGACGGCTTTTCCGGCAATATCGCGCTGAAGGCGATCGAGGGTTCGGCCCGCTTCGTCACCGATCTGCTGCGCCAGGCCTTCACCTCCTCGCTGCGCTCCAAGATCGGATTTCTGGTGTCGCGCCCGGCGACCGAGCTGCTGCGCCACCATCTCGATCCCAATAATCACAATGGCGCGGTGTTCCTCGGCCTCAACGGCGTGGTGGTGAAAAGTCACGGCAGCGCCAATGCCAAAGGCGTCGCCAATGCCGTCGCGGTGGCTGCGCGCCTGCTGGAAAACAAGCTGACCGCGCGGATCGCGCAGGACCTCTCGCAACTGGGCGAGGACGCCTTGCGCAAGGGCGCGCGCGCTGCGCCGGCCCCGGCCAAGGACAGCAGCGACGGGGCTCCCGCGTGAGCGGCTCGCGCATCATCGGCACCGGATCGGCCCTGCCGGCCCGGGTTGTCACCAATGCCGAGCTGGCCGAGACTGTCGATACCTCGGACGAGTGGATCATCGAGCGCACCGGCATCCGCCAGCGCCATGTCGCGGGCGAGGGGGAGACCACCGCCACGCTCGCCACCGCAGCCGCCCGCAAGGCGCTGGAGGATGCGGGGGTTGAGGCATCGAGCATCGGCCTGATCGTGCTCGCCACCGCCACGCCCGACAACACCTTCCCCGCCACCGCCACCAAGGTTCAGGCAGCGCTGGGCTGCAATGGCGGGATCGCCTTTGATGTCGCGGCGGTGTGCTCGGGCTTTCTCTATGCCCTGAGCGTCGCCGATTCGATGCTGCGCAACGGCATGGCGCAGCGCGCGCTGGTGATCGGCGCGGAAACCTTCAGCCGCATCCTCGACTGGGAGGATCGCACCACCTGCGTGCTGTTCGGCGACGGCGCGGGCGCGGTGGTGCTCGAAGCCGCTGCGGGCGAGGCCACCGGGCCGGACACCCCGGGCATCCTCGGCACCCGCCTCCATGCCGACGGGGCGCAGCACGATCTGCTCTATGTCGACGGCGGCCCCTCGACCACGCAGACGGTCGGCCATGTCCGCATGAAGGGCCCCGAGGTGTTCCGCCACGCCGTGGTGAACCTTGCCGATGTCCTGAAGGAAGTGCTTGAAGATACCGGCATTTCCGTTGATCAGATCGACTGGGTCGTGCCCCATCAGGCGAACAAGCGGATCCTCGATGCCACCGCCCGCAAGCTTGGGATTTCGCCGGACAAGGTGGTGGTGACGGTGCAGGACCATGCCAACACCTCGGCCGCATCCGTGCCGCTGGCGCTCGATACGGCGCGCAAGGACGGGCGGATCAAGGCCGGCGATCTGGTCATGCTGGAGGCGATGGGCGGCGGCTTTACCTGGGGTGCGAGCCTGATCCGGTTGTAAGCCGCGCAAGGGCGCTGGCTCCGCGTGCCTAACACAAATGCTGAAAACGTGGGCAACCACGCGGCATCGCGTTGCAAAATCGGTGAAAAATTGTAAACCTCGAGTCTCTCGGATGGGTCGCGCCAACGAGGGAGAAAACGCATGATGCGTTCGGTAGGCACCTTGACCCGCGCAGATCTCGCGGAAACGATCAATCGCAAGATGGGCTTCAGCCGCGCGGAATCGCTCGATCTGGTCGAAGCGATCCTCGGCAAGATGAGCGACGCGCTCGCCAAGGGCGAGAACGTCAAGATTTCCGGTTTCGGCAGCTTCGTGCTGCGCGACAAGAACGAGCGGATTGGCCGCAACCCCAAGACCGGGGTGGAAGTCCCGATCACCCCGCGCCGGGTGATGACCTTCCGGGCCAGCCAGCTGCTCAAGGAACGGATCGCCAAGGGCTGAGAGGCCCGCAGGCTTGCTGGTATTACGCGTTTTCCGAGTCGCCGAGTGATTCCACCCGGCTTGAAAACGCTCTAGGCACAAGGTGAGGGCTGATGGCCGGGTTCGATGACGGGAAAGACGAAGGCGCGCTGCGCACCATCGGCGAAGTCAGCGAGGCGCTCGGCATCAAGCCCCACGTGCTGCGTTACTGGGAAGCGCAATTCCCGCTGCTGAAGCCGCTGAAGCGCAGCGGCGGGCGTCGCTATTACCGCAGCAGCGATGTCGCCCTGGTCGAGACGATCGACCGGCTGGTCAACCGCGAGGGCTATACCCTCAAGGGCGCCGAAGCCGTGCTGCGCGCCTCGGCCAAATCGGGCCTTGACCGCCGCAGCGAGGACCGCCGCGCCGGGGCAGACCGCCGCGCGGCCGCCGAGCCTGCCGATACCCCGGGCGTGCGTCTGCTGGTGAGCGAGGGGCCGGACATGGCTGAAGTGATCGCCGGACTGAAAGCCGTCCGCGCGCGGCTGGCGGCGGCGCTGGAAGCGTAAGCGCCTACTCCGCGGCCATCAGCGCCGCTTCGCCCAGATCGACGCTGACAAGGCGCGAGACGCCCTGTTCGGCCATCGTCACCCCGAACAGGCGGTGCATCCGGCTCATCGTCACCGCATTGTGGGTGACGATCAGGTAGCGCGTGGTGGTGGTGGCGACCATCGATTCGAGCAGGTCGCAGAAGCGCTCGACGTTGGCATCGTCGAGCGGCGCGTCGACTTCGTCGAGCACGCAGATCGGCGCAGGGTTGGTGAGGAACAGCGCGAAGATCAGCGCGGTGGCGGTCAGCGCCTGTTCGCCGCCCGATAGCAGCGAGAGCGATTGCAGCCGCTTGCCCGGCGGCTGGGCGTAGATTTCAAGGCCCGCTTCGAGCGGATCGTCGCTGTCGACCAGCGCGAGATGGGCCTGCCCGCCTTCGAACAGCCGGGTGAAGAGCACGCGGAAATGGGCATCGACCTCTTCAAAGGCCGCCCGCAGGCGCTCGCGGCCCTCGCGGTTGAGGCTGCCGATCGAACCGCGCAGACGGGCGATGGCTTCGGCGAGTTCGGCCTGCTCGCCGGCATTGCTGCCATGCTCGGCCTCGATCCGCGCCAGTTCATCGGCGGCGACAAGGTTGACCGGCCCGATCCGCTCGCGCGCCGCGGTGAGGCGTTCGAGCTCCTCGGATTCGCTGCTGGCGGGCGCGATGTCGTCCTCGCCGAAGCCGAAGCGTTCGCCCAGCAGCGGCGGCGGGCACTGGAAGCGTTCGCCGGAAATGCGCGCAAGTTCGGTGCGGCGCGATTCCTCGTTCTCGGCCCGCGCGGCGAGGCTGGCGCGGCCTTCGCGGGCCTGGGCGAGGGCTTCGGTGCGCGCGGCGAGATCGGCATCGGCGGCGCGGCTGCGGGTTTCGGCTTCGCGCATCGCGGCTTCGGCAGCAGCGAGTTCGGCGGCAAGGCGCGCGCGGGTGGCCTCGCCCGCTTCGATCTCGGCGGTGAGCGCAGCGGGCTTGGCGGCGTGGACGGCGCGTTCCTCGGCGATTTCGGCGAGGCGGCGGGCGGCTTCGGCCATGCGGCGTTCGGCATCGCTCGACCGCGCCTTCCAGCCAGATTGCTCGGCCGATTGCGCCGCCAGCCGCTCGCGCGCGACGGCCAGCGCCTGATCCTGCGCGGCGAGTTCGGCCATGGCGGCCTGCACGGCGGAGCGCGCGGCTTCGTTTTTGGCCTGCGCGGCTTCGAGCGCGGCGCGGCCCAGATCGCGCGCGGGCAGGCGTTCGCGCGCGGCGAGCGCGGCGGCGACTTCTTCCTTGGCGGCGGCGATCTGCGCCTGCGTGTCGCTCTGGCTGGCGGCCAGTTCGGCAAGGCGGGCGGCGATGCGCTCCTTGGCGGCCTCGGCCTGATCGAGCCGTCGCAGCGCCTGCCGTTCGGCCTCGATCGCACCGGCGATAGCGCGCTCCTGGGCGACCAGCGCGGTCTGGAGCTGGCCGAGTTCCTCGCGCACCTGCGCGTCCTCGGTCTCGGCTGCGGCGAGGGCTGCGCGCAAGGGCGGCAGGGCGGATTCGAGTTCGGCAAAACGGTTGGCGGCTTCGAGCTGCGCCGCTTCGGCCGCGCCTTCGCCGCGCGCCACGAATCCGTCCCAGCGCCGCAGGTGCCCGGCGCGGGTCACCAGCCATTCGCCCGGCGCGAGCACGCGGCCGTCATCGGCATCCACGCAATGCACCAGCGCGAGGCGGGCTTCGAGTTCGGGTGGGCAGTCCTTGAGCTGGGCGAGCAGGCTGTCGGCCACGCGCTTCGGCGCGGCGGCCCCGGTCCAGAAGCGCCCGTCCTGCGGGGAGGGGGGTGCGCCCAGCGGTGACTTGCCGTCCCGCCCGAGCACTGCGGCGAGCGCGCGTTCATAGCCCGGCGCAACGCTCACCTTGTCGAGCGCGGCGGCAAGGCCCTGCCGTCCGGCCTCGCGTTTTGCGCGGGCCTCGCGGTCACGGGCGAGAGCGGAATATTCGCGCTCCACCCCGGCAAGTTCGGCGCGGGCGGTGGCGAGGCGGGCCGAGGCCTCGTCGCGCGCGGCCTGCAATTCGCCCTTGCGCACCTGATCGGCGGCGAGCTTCTCGCGACCGGCAGCCAGCACCTTGGCCGCATCTTCCGAGGCTGTGCGCGCGGCCACCGCCTCGGCCTCGGCATCCCCGCTTTGCGCCAGTTCTGCGCGGGTGCGCTCCAGCCGCGCCAGATCGGCCTCGATCCGCGCCAGCCGGCCCTGCGCCTGTTCGACCGCGGCTTCGGCGACGCGCCATTCGGCCTCGACCCCGGCGTGATCCGCCGTCGCCTTGGCGAGCGCGAGTTCGGCGGCGCGGCTGGCGCGTTCGCTGTCCTCGGCGCGGTTGGCGAGCGCGGGGCGGGCGGTCTCGGCGGCGGCGAGCGCGGTGCGGCTGCTGGCAATCTCGGTTTCGAGCCGCGCCAGCGCTTCGACCGCGCTGCTGGTCAGCCGGTCGGCATCGGCGCGGTCTTCTTCGAGCCGGGTCTGCTGGCGGGTGAGATCGGCGAGGCGGGTTTCGGCCGCTTCGAGCTTTTCGGCGAGCGCGGCCATGCGGTGGCCATGGGCGCTGGCATCATCGCGCCGGTCGGCGAGTTCGTCGCGCGCATCGGCGAGCTGGCGGGCGGCTTCGGCCTGCTCGGCCTGCGCGGCGGCCACAAGGGCTTGTGCTTCGGCGACTGCGGCATTGGCACCCTCGGCGGCGGCGCGGGCGTCCTTCGCGGCGAAGGCCGCCTCGCGCCAGCGGGCGAAGAGCAGGCGGGCCTCGGCGCTCTGGATCTTGTGGGTGAGCTCGGTGTAGCGCTCGGCCTGCTTGGCCTGCCGCTTCAGCGAGGAAATCTGCGCGTCGAGCCCCGCCATCAGGTCTTCGAGGCGGGCGAGATTGGCCTCGGCGCCGCGCAGCTTGCTCTCGGCATCCTTGCGGCGGACATGCAGGCCTGCGATCCCGGCGGCCTCTTCCAGCATCGCGCGGCGCTCGGCCGGGCGGGCGGCGATCACTGCGGCGATCTTGCCCTGGCTGACCAGCGCCGGCGAGTGCGCGCCGGTGGCCGCATCGGCGAAGGTGAGCGCGACATCCTTGGCCCGCACATCGCGCCCGTTGACGCGGTAGGCCGAGCCTGCCCCGCGCTCGATCCGGCGGGTGACCACCAGCTCTTCGCCGCCGCCATCCTCGGCATGGAGCACCACTTCGGCAAAGTCGCGGGGCGGCCTTGTGGAGGTGCCCGCGAAGATCACGTCCTCCATCCCGCCCGAGCGCAGCGACTTGGCCGAGGTTTCCCCCATGACCCAGCGGATCGCTTCGAGCAGGTTGGACTTGCCGCAGCCATTGGGGCCGACGACCCCGGTCAGCCCCGGTTCGATGCGCAGTTCCGCCGGCTCGACAAAGCTCTTGAATCCGCTGAGCTTGAGCCGGTGGATCTGCATCGGAAAGGTCAGCGGGCGCCGGCGCGCTGGAGCTGCGGTTCGAGCTGCGACCACATCCCCGCGTCAAGCTTCTTGCCGTTGAGCACGAAGGTCGGCGTCGAGGCGATCTTGTCGTTGTTGGCATAGCCTTCTGACAGCTTGGCGAGCCTTTCGAGCGAGGCGAAATCGGCCATGCAGCTGCGCGCCTGATCTTCGCTGATGCCGCGCGCGGCGAAGAATTCGTAGAGCCCGGTCAATTCGCCGAACTTCACGAAACGCTGGTTTTCCGGCAGGTTGTTGGTGGTCGCCAGCGCCTCCTGATTGGCAAAGGCGCGGTCCTGGATCGGGCCGAGATTGGCCCAGATCTGATCGGCCAGCGGCAGGGCGGCATCGGGCGAGGAACAGCCGATCAAACGCGTCAGCGCAAGATCGAGCGGGCCGTGGATCAGGAAGCTGCGGAATTCGAAGCTGACCCGCCCCGAATTGACATATTTCGTCATCAGCGGCTCGATCCCCTCGGCGGCAAAGTTGGCGCAGGCGGGGCAGGTGAGCGAGCCATATTCGACCAGCTTGAGCGGCGCATCGGGATTGCCGACGAGATAGCCGCCTTCCTCGGTGGTGACGACCTTCTGCGACCAGGTGGTGCCGGCCGGGGGCGCAACCACGGGCAGGGCTTCACCCGAAGCCGCCTCACCCGGGGCGGCGCTTTCACCGCAACCGGCCAGCATCAGCGGGGTAGCGGCAAGAAGGCTGAGCGCGAACAGACGCGTGGATTTCATCGCAGGCAGATCCTTGGGCAGTTGAAGGAGGCAGAATAGCCGCCCCGCGCCCCGTGCAGCAAGAGGAGCGCGAGGGGATTGTGAACAACTCGTCTCAGGGCTTGGGCGCCCCGCCATCCCCGGCGGCAGCAAAGCGCGCGGACAGCACCGGATAGAGCGCGTTCCAGTCGTGCACCTCGTCCAGCAGCTTGCCGTCGAGTGCAAAGCTGGGGGTGCCGGCAATGGCGAATTCGCCGCGGTCTTCGGCGCCGGCGGTCATGATCTTGTTCACCGCGGCATCGTTCATCACGCAGGCATTGACCTCGGAAATCGACTGGCCGCGCTGCACCAGAATATCGGCAAGGCCGAGCGCGCTGGCGGCGTTCATGCGGTCCGCCTTGTTGCCGCGCGCCCAGATTTCCTGCTGGCTGCGCGGGGCGCCCATGAACTTGGCGAGCCACTGGCTCTGGCTGTACATGAAGGCGCGGTGGCGATCCTTGAAGCCGGCCGGATCGCCGCATTGCACCAGCAGGGTGACGGTGAGATCGATCGCGTTGCGGATGACCGGTCGCACCTCGACTGACATCTTGCCCGGCCCGAGCAACGTAAGGTCGATCGCCGGATCGCCCTTCATCGCGAAATCCGCGCAGTGCGGGCAGGTGTAGCTGATGAACTCGATCAGCTTGGTCTCGGCCTTGGGGTTGCCGAGCAGGTGACCGCGTTCGGTGCGGGTGACAGTGGCGCTCCAGTTGCCCTGCGGATTGTTGCCGGCAAACTTGCTCTGCGAATTTTCGAGCGTCTGCTGGGCCGCGCCGGGAGCGGCAGCGGCGATGAGGGCAGCGCCGAGAAGGGCGGCCCCGAAAAAGGAGGCTGTGCGGGCGGGGTGGCGCAAGGTCATGAAGGGTCCTGTTCGGGTTTGGTGGAAGGCTGTTCGCCCAGCGAGCGGGCAAGGGATTCGAGCACGGTGCGCAATTCGGGATCGCCGATGTCGCGCAAGCTGTCGCCCAGTTCAAGCGGGATCGGCTTCAGCGAGGGCGGAGCCTTGGCGGGCTTGTCGGCCGTGGCCGGCGTCACCGCACCCTGCCGCAGCTTGACCCGCGCCACCGCCTTGTAGCCGAAGAAGCGGTTCACCCGCTCGATGATCTCGGGGATGACCTGCTGGATGAGCGGGGCATGGGCGGGCACCACCACCAGTTGCAGGATTCCTTCGGCCTTCTCGCCCGGAGGAAAGCGGATCGCCTCGGGGCTGCACACGCGGGCATGCCGGGGGCCGACGATTTCGGGCCAGCGGGTGACGACCGAGCTTTGCACGAAGCCGAAGCGGCGAAAGGCGGTGCGGCCGATTTCCGGCATGAGATCGCCGATCGGGCGCACGCCTTGCCCGCGCGGACGGGTGTAAGGTTTCGGAGTGGTTTTCTTGTCGCTTCCCATGATCGCGCCCGCCATGCCATAGGCGCGGCGTGACTGCCAGTATCTCCGACACGCTGCTGCAATGGTATGATGCCCATGCGCGCGATCTGCCGTGGCGCCTGCCGCCGGGCAGCGCGCTGCCCGATGATCCCGCGTGGCCCTACCGCGTGTGGCTGTCCGAGGTGATGCTCCAGCAGACCACGGTGGCGGCGGTGAAGCCCTATTTCGCCAGGTTCACGCAGGCCTGGCCCACAGTCAAGGCGCTCGCTGGCGCGCCGGAGGACGAGGTCATGGCGGCATGGGCGGGGCTTGGCTATTATTCGCGCGCCCGAAATCTGGTCAAATGCGCGCGCGCCGTGGCCGAGCGGGGCGGCTTTCCAGCGACCGAGGCAGAGCTGCGCAAGCTCCCCGGCCTTGGCGACTATACTGCGGCGGCGATTGCCGCGATTGCCTTCGGGAGCCGCGCGGTGGTGGTCGATGCCAATGTCGAGCGGGTGGTGGCGCGGCTCTTCGCGATTGGCGAGCCGTTACCGGGCGCACGCAAAGCGATCCGTGCCGCTGCCCATCTCATCACGCCGGAGGTCCGCGCGGGGGATTTCGCGCAGGCGATGATGGACCTCGGTGCGCAGACCTGCACCACGCGTGCCCCGCGCTGCCTGCTCTGCCCCTTGCGCGCCGATTGCCGCGCGCAGGCCGCAGGCGAGCCCGAGCGTCTGCCGGTCAAGCCAGCCAAAAAGGCCGTGCCCGAACGGCGCGGGACGGCGTTCTGGATCACGCGCGGCAATGGGCGCGAGGTGTGGCTGGTCACCCGTCCGGCGACGGGCATGCTCGGCGGAATGCGCGCGCTGCCCGATGACGGCTGGAGCGCGCAAGGTGATGGTTCGGGCGCGGCGCCGCTGGCAGGGGAATGGCGGGTGGCGGGGGCCGTGCGCCACGGCTTTACCCATGCGCAGCTGACGCTGGAGGTGCGGGGGCTGGAAACCGCGGAAGCGCCGCCGGGGGAAGGGCTGTGGTGGCCGGTCGAGAATATCGCAGAGGCGGGCCTTGCGACCCTGTTCGCCAAGGCCGCCAGCCTCGCGCTCGCCTAGAGGATACCGCCGCCCAGCGTCAGCCGTAAAGCCGCGATCAGCAGCACGATCAGGCAGAAATTGCGCCCGCCGTCCTTCGAGGACAGCGCGCCGATGACAACGCCGATCACGATCAGCGGCAGGGCGAGCCAGTTGGCCCAGCCCAGCAGCGGGATCTGCGCCGGAACGACGATCACAAGGCTGACAAGGCCGACGAGGTAGGCAAGCAGGTTGAGCATGTGTCTTATATGCCTAGGACACCTCCCGAATGCAAGCCTGCAAGGCCAAACCCGCGATTGACCCATGCGCCCGCCTGCCGCAGACACTGCGCCGGAGATTTGCCGGAGATTCTGTCCCCATGACCACCCGCGACGTTGAACTGACTGTCCTGTCCCGCCGCACGCTGTTTCGCCACACCGCCCTGCTTGCCGGCGGCGCCGCGCTCTCGGGCCTGCCGTTTGGGCGCGCTGTGTGGGCGCATGATGTGGCGGAAAACTGGCCCAATGTGGCGGCGCTGGCGAACCGCTACGTCTCGGAGCGCAAGGTCGCCAACATGTTCCTGACCTTCGGCTGGGGCCGCCAGCCCCATTCCCATACGGTCGGCGGGGGCACGCTGTCGCTCGCCAAGCCTGCTCCGGTGGACGAGAATTCGCTCTACCGCATCTATTCGATGTCGAAGCCGATCACCGGCATGGCGACGATGATCCTGATCGACGAGGGCAAGCTCGGCCTCGATCAGCCGGTGCACGAGATCCTGCCCGCCTTCCGCGACATGCGGGTGCTGGTCGATCCGGCAGGCCCGCTGGAAAACACTGTCCCGGCCGAGCGGCCGATCACGATCCGCCAGCTGCTCACCCATACTGCCGGTCTGGGTTACCAGATCATCAGCAAGGGGCCGCTGCTGGCAGCCTATAACCAGAATGGTCTGGTCGGCGGGCGGGTGAGCCGGATGCCGATCCCGGGCTTCCCGACTGTGACACCTGCGCCCGGTCTCGAGGTCTGGGCTGACCGGCTCGCCACCTTGCCGCTGATGTATCAGCCGGCGACCAAGTGGAGCTATTCCTGCTCGATCGACCTGCTGGGCCGGGTGATCGAGGTGGCGAGCGGGATGGAATTCGAAGCCTTCCTGAAAGCCCGCATCTTCGATCCCTGCGGCATGGACAGCACGTGGATGCAGGTGCCCGCAAGCGAAGCGCACCGGATGACCGACAATTACGGCATTCTTGGCGGCAATGCCTTCCCGCTCGATCCGGGCCAGGCCTCGGTCTATCTCGACAAGCCTGAAGTCCCGGCGGGTGGCGGCGGGCTTGTCTCCAGCCCCAAGGATTATGACCGCTTCCTGCGGATGCTGCTGAACTACGGCATGATCGACGGGGTGCGGGTGATGAGCGAGGAGGCGGTGCGCGTGGGCACCTCGGACCTGCTGCCGGCCACTGTCGATACCAAGGGCAGCTGGATGGAAGGGCAGGGCCACGGCGCGGGCGGGCGCTCGGTCGGGCAGACCTTCGGCTGGGGCGGCGCAGCGGGCACGCTGGCGTCGGTGGACTATGGCCTCAAGCTGCGCTCGACCCTGTTCACCCAGTACATGCCCACGGAGGCCTATCCGATCCGCGACGAATTCATCGCCGCGATGGAGAAAGACCTCGCCGCGATGCGCGAACATCAGAGCGAGGCAGCCTGATGCACGCCCCCGCCGCATCCGCGCCGGCGATGGCCTTTGCCGGATCGCCGATGGACCGGGCCGATCACATCCGTGTCGATGATGCTGCGCTGGCCGGTCTGATGGACTGGCGCGCGAAGGTGCTGGTGATGGACGGGCTGCTGCCCGGTGTCGATGACATGGGCGGCATCGTGTGGGGCAGCCTTGCCGATGTCGCGCCCGAGGCCGAGCTTGTGTTCCTCGGGCTGATGGAGGGCAAGGCCTGCTTTGCTCCCGTGCCGGGCGAAGGCGCGGAAGGCCCCGCCTATGCCATGCCGAGGGCGTGGCAGATCATGACCCAGCTCGCGCCCGCAGACCTGGCGATCTATGGCGGGGCGCGCAGCCTTGTCGACTGGCACGCCCGCCACCGCTTCTGCGCGCGCTGCGGCTCTTCGACCAAGCTGGTCAAGGGCGGCTGGCAGCGCCATTGCGACAATTGCGGCGCGGACCACTTCCCGCGCACCGATCCGGTGACGATCATGCTGGTGGAGCATGAGGACAAGCTGTTGCTCGGCCGTCAGCCGCGCTTTCCGCCCAAGATGTATTCGGCGCTCGCAGGCTTTGTCGAACCGGGCGAGACGATCGAAGAGGCGGTCGCGCGCGAGATTCACGAAGAAGCCGGCGTGCGCGTGCGCGATGTGCAGTATATCGCCAGCCAGCCCTGGCCCTTCCCGAGCCAGCTGATGATCGGCTGCACCTCGGTGGCCGATGATCCTGCGCTCAACATCGATACCGCCGAACTTGAGGACGCACGCTGGTTCACCCGCGCCGAACTGGAGGAGGCGCGTGCGGCGGGCGAGGCGGGGACGGACCTGCTCTATTTCCCGCGCCCCTTCGCTATCGCCCACCACCTCATCGCCTGGTGGCTCGACAAGTGAGCGCGCACCTCACCATCGACATCTATTCCGATGTCATGTGCCCGTGGTGCCTGATCGGCTGGGGGCAGTTGTCGAAGGCACTCGCCGAACTCGACGGCGAGATCGCCGCCGACATCCGCTGGCGGCCCTTCGAGCTCAACCCCGACATGCCGCAGGCGGGCGAGGAGCAGGAAGCGCACCTCCAGCGCAAGTATGGTCGCCCTGCCGAGGAAGGCGCGCGTATTCGCGGCCAGATGAAGGCGATTGCCGAGAGCGCGGGCGTGTCCCTGTCCTACGAGGGAGCGGACGAGGCCCCGCCGGCGATGATGTGGAACACCCGCGATTGCCACAAGCTGCTGACCTTCGCGCTCGAAGAGGCTGGCCCCGCCGTCCAGACGAAGCTGAAGCTCGCCCTGTTCCGCGCCCATTTCAACCGGCGGGCGAACCTTTCGGACCGCGCGCTCTTGCTCGATATCGCGGCCGAAGCGGGCCTCCACCGCGAGGCGGCCAAGGCGGCGCTCGATGATCGCGAACTCGAAGCGCGGGTGATCGCCGAGGAGCAGCAGGCCTGGGATTACAACATCACCGGGGTTCCGGCGATGATCGTCGATGGCCGCTTCCTGATCCCCGGCGCGCAGTCGCCCGAGGTCTACGTCAATGCGCTCCGCCGCGTGGCCGCAAAAAACCGGGAAGCCCGCTAAGGCTCCCCGGCTCCTGCGACCCGCCTTAGGGCGAGGGGTTACATCGTCCAGCGCGCTCCGATGAAGAACGAACGTCCGATCGGGCTCGCCGGATAGGCGCGCTCGGTGATGAAGGGCTTCACGTCCGACAGGTTGTTGACCCCGCCGAACACGGACAGGCCGAGCTCGGTGAATTCGTAGGACGCGCTGATGTTGTGCATGAAGGTCTCGCCCGCCATGCCCGCAGGCCCGAACTGGGTGTCGATCGTTTCGATCTCGACGCTGCGCAGGGCCTGGTTGCCGATATAGATCAGCGTGTAGTCCAGGTTGAAGTCCTTGTAGCCGTAGCTCGCGGTCCCGCGGCCCGACCATTCGGGACGCTGCAACTCGCGCAGTTCGGGATCGATGCGGGTGAGGTCGGTCGGATCGAAGAAGAAGTCGATCTTGTCGACCCAGGATGCGGTCGCCGACAGGCCCAGACGGTGATCGCCGATGCTGGTGTTGTAGGACACAGAGGCATCGACCCCGGCAGTCTCGATCCGGACGAAGTTGATGGTCGTCAGATTGAGCGATGTGAAGCCGAGGAACTGCGCCGAACGCGGATCGCGGTTGCGGGTGAAGCTGTTGCAGAAGTCGTTCGGGAAGGTCGAGCTGTCGTAGCAGTTGTCGACCACGTCCTGCGCCGCCACGGTGCTGATCGCGTCGTCGATCTGGATGTGGTAGTAATCCGCCGTGATCGCCAGGCCCGGGATGAAGCTCGGCTGCAGCACCGCACCCACGGTGTAGGTATCGGCGGTTTCCTCGCGCAGGTTCGGGTTGCCCGCGATGGTGCCCGCAAAGCGAGCGCTCAGCGGATCGGAGAAGCCGGCCGGGATGCCGTCCGCCCGGCAGTTGGCAACGCGGTTCTGGATGTTGGGATCGCCCGCGGTCGTCAGACGGTCGATTTCGGTCTGGTCGCACGGGTCGAACGGCCGGAAGAAGGCGGCCTGCGGCGGTGCGAAAAGCTCGGAGATGTTCGGTGCCCGGACGGCCCGCGAAAAGGTGCCGCGCAGGCGCACATCGTCGATCGGTGCCCAGAAGCCGTTGATGGCGTAGGTGAACACCGAGCCGACCGTGCTGTAGTTCGAGAAACGTCCGGCCAGTTCGAGCCGCAGTTCCTTGATCAGCGGCACGTCCTCGATCAGCGTCGTGCCGAGTTCGCCGAACAGTTCGGTCACCTTGTAATCACCGCCCGAGTTCTGGAAGAACCCGTCGGGCGGGGTGGCAAGCGAGGTCTGCGAGAAGCCCTGGCCGTTGAAGCCGGGCGCGTCGCCGACGAACTGGCCGGCGGTGCCGTCAACCGTGGTCACCGGCAGGATGCCGCGCACCAGCGGATCGAACACCGAATTGCTCTTCTCCTCGCGATATTCCATCCCGATCGCGAACTGGATCGAGTCGTAAGGCAGCTTGAAGAAGTCCGAGGTATCGCCGCTCACCAGACCGTGGAGCTCGAACTGCTCGGTACGGAAGGTGTTGACCGTGGTGGTGGTGATGAAGTTGATCGCGTCCTGGCTGATCGCACCGGGGCCGAACAGGTTGGCCGGACGGCACTGGCCTTGCCCCGGCACGAAGGTGAGATAGCCGAACTCACCAGTCGGGATGCCGAACGGGGTCGAGGGCGAGCGGGTCGCCGGGTTGATCTCGCTGCGGCACACCGCGTTGCCGCGCGCATCGCGGGTCACGTCGATCGCGGCGAGGAAGCGGTCGTAGAGCACGTTGTTGCGGTTGATCGACTTGAGATCATAGCGGCCCCAGTTGGCCGAAAGATCGAACTCGATCTCGTCCGACAGGCTGCCCTTGATCCCGCCGACAAAGCGGAAGGTTTCCGAGATGTTGGTGTCGATATTGGGGCCGAGGTCGGTCGGGTCGCGGGTGATGAACAGACCGCCTGCACGATCCGAGATCGGCCGCAGGATCGCCGGGATAAAGGGGTTGTCCGGCGCCACGGTCAGCAGATCGTAGAACGAGTTCTGGTTGGTGCCGAAGGTGGTTTCCTGGCGGAAATACTTGCCTTCGAAATAGAGGTTCGTGCTGTCGTTGACATCGAAGTCGGCCAGCACGTTGATGCCGTAACGCTCGGTCTTGGGGATCAGGAAGCCGTTATTGTCGAAGATCGTGCCTTCGCCGCCGAAGGAGTTGAAGTTGCTGGCGATGAGGCCGTCCTCGTCGAGCACCTCGATCCCGTTGTCGGTGGCGATGAAGCAGCCGCCGAGCGCGCCGAAGCCGCTATAGTCGAACAGGCCGTTGAAGCCGACGAAGCTTTCGGTGCAGTCGCTGCGGCCGTCGCGGTCGATGTCGGAGTTGGGATCGGCGAAGTCGGCCGGGATGATCACCCCGCCGGCCGAGGTGATCGGGAAGCCGTATTGCGGCGCGATCAGGCGGGTCGGCGCGTTCAGGGCGCGGTCGATCAGTGCCTGTTCGGCTGCGGTCGGCGTGGTTCCGGTCGGGAAGATCGAACGATAGCGCGCGCTGCCCGGCAGCGGGATGGTGAAGCCATAGGGATAACGGCCGCGCGCAAGGCTGAAGAAGTTGCTGAAATTGGGCGTGCTCGCACCCAGATCGCCGCGCTGGAAGCGCAGTGCCGGGTTCGGGCCGTCATCGGCAATGTTGCCGTCGCGGAACTGTGCGCGGTCGCCGAAACGCAACCCGTTGTCGCGGCTGTAATCGCCGACCAGGGTGATATTGCCGCGGCCATCGGCGAAGTTCTTGCCGAACTTGACGTAGCCGTCGAAATTCTCGCCGTCGCCATTGTCGGACATGCCGCCGGTCAGCCCGAGCTCGAGCCCGTCGAACTCGCGGTCGAGCACGAAGTTGACGACGCCGGTCACTGCGTCCGCACCATAGACTGCCGAGGCGCCGCCGGTCAGCACTTCGACCTGCTTGATCAGCGAGCTGGGAATGGTGTTGATGTCGACCACCGAGGTCTCGGCAACGCCCGCAACATGGCGGCGGCCATTGACCAGCACCAGCGTGCGTTCGGCGCCAAGGCCGCGCAGGTTCAGCGTGGCCGCGCCGACCGCACCGCCGCCGCCGACTTCGCTCGGTGCGACCGACTGCGCCGAGCTGATCGAGGCCGAGAGCGCCGGGATGGTGCGCAGGGCGTCGGCCACTTCCTGTTCGCCGCGGAAGCTGTCGGCGGTGATGCTGACCACGGGGGAGGGGGTATCGAGATTGGAATCGCGACGCAGGCGCGAACCGGTCACGGTGATCACATCGCCCGGCGCTTCGGCGGCCGCCGCAGCGGCGGAGGCGAGGGTTTCGGGATCGGGCTGGGCGGTGACCTCTTCAGCGGAGGCAGAGGCTGCGACGGAGAGCGAGGCGAGGCCGCCGAGCAGGGTGGTGGACAGCAGAGCGCGGCGGATCAGCGTGGTCTTGATAATATACATCAATGCCCCCGGAAAAATGGGTGAAATGTTCCTCCCCTTCACCGGCGGCCAAACGTCTTGATGCGCTGATACGCCTTGATCACTTGCCCAATCCCCACCGGAGCAAGTTCACAAGGATAGTCATGTGAATTTCACACTAGCGGCACCATGCGCCATTTGACTTATATCGAAATGCGCCTTTCAAGCTGGCTTTTCGATATAATATTACATTGATATTTGCGATGATCGCCAGACACTTCAGTGCATAGTTTCCGGCACTGATGCTGGTGTGCGCCCCACGAGGCGCGCGGGCTTCGCGGTCAGCCGGCGCCCGGCAGGGGCGGCGTGATCGCTGCGCCCTCGGGCGACTCGGGCAATTCGCCCGCCAGCGCGGCACGCAGCGTGCGCTTCAGGAGCCAGGGTTCGAGCACGCGGCCCACAAGGTAGGTGAGGAAGAACAGGCCCGCGAGGACATAGGACGGCGTGGGATCGAACTTGCCCTCGTCCTCGTCGTCCTTCTTGTCCTTGTCCTTTTCCTTCTTCTTGGCCGGATCCTCGGGTGCCGGGGCGCCCAGCCATTCGTCGATCGGGTTGAGCTTGCGGACGGGCTTGTCCTTGCCCTTTTCCTCGTCCTTGGCCTTCTCGCCCTGCGCGGTCTCGGCGGCCTTTTCCCAGCCGTTGATGGTGACCATCGCCTGGGCAAAGAACAGGAACAGCAGCGGGGCAAGGAAGCACAGCAGCAGCGCGCGGCTGGTGACGTTGAAGCGCATCACCCCGTCCGTGATGGTGAGCGTGCCGCGGGTGAAGGTCGCCAGCCTGTCCTGCGCGGCCGGGTTGTGCTTGCTGTAGGACAGGCTCTCGCCCGCCACATTGTAGCTGGTGCCCGAGGTCTGGAACAGCGGGTCGAGCCGCGCGAAGGCTTCGTCAGCGCCCATGCCATCGGGCAGGGGAACCGCGCCCTCGGCCCGCCAGATCCGGTCGATATAGGGCCATTCGAGCGCCATCAGTGCCATCCGGCATCGGGCTTGCTGCTCACTCGGCCGGTTCCGGCTGGCGGCCTGCGGTTTCGGGCAGCTGGAGCTTGCGCCGCACCCATGCCCGCGCGCTCTTGTAACCCTCGGTGAAGGGGTAATGCATGGTCTCGGCGATATCCATGCGGCGACCGCCTTCCATGCCGAGCAGCTCCGCCTCGCCATCGACGCAGGTGCCGAACATCCGGTCAAAGATGATCCAGGTGCCCGAATAATTGCTGCGGGTCCCCTCGTAATCGCGCGAGTGGTGGACCGAGTGATGCTCCACCGTGTTGAAGATGTAGCGCCACCAGCGCGGCGTGTTGAAGCGCACGTTGATGTGCTGGTAGGTCGCCACCGCCATCCCGATCGCGCCGGCGAGCAGGAAGGCACGCGGCAGGAAGTCGAACAACCCGCCGATGCCCAGACCGATCAGGAACAGCTCGACCGGATTGCCGACCGCGCCCTTGTTGACGTTCAATTGGGTGATGTAGTGGTGCGGCGCGTGGGTCAGCCACAGCGGGTACCAGTTGTGCATCCCGCGATGCATCCAGTACTGGCCGAAATCGAAGATCATCGAGATCAGCACCGCCTGCACCAGCAGCGGCAGGCCGGTGAACCAGCTGAACTTGTCCCAGTCAAAGGCGTTCTGCACCGCCTCGATGATCACGCCCTCGCCGATATAGGCATCGACCATGCGCAGCAGCGTCATGCCGAGGCCGACATAGAACATGTCGGTGGCGAATTCCTTCCACGTCAGCTGCCACGAACGATAGCGCGGATTGACCCATTCGAGCGCCAGCAGCAGCACCTTGAAGCCGAGCCCGATGGCAATCCCGATCGAGGCCAGCGCCCATTCATTGGGGGCATAATACCAGAAGGCGATCAGGCCGAAGAGCACCGCAGGCTGGAACCAGGTGAAGACGAACTGCCTGATCGGGCCGCCTTCGACCCGGCCGATATTCTCCCAGCCGACCGTGACCGGAGACTCCGCTCCGATGATCCGCTTTCCTACCTGCACTCCGGCCATGGCGCACTCCACAAGGCGTCGAATAGTAACCCGAAAGATCGATCGGGAGGGCCGAGAAACCCGGCCCGGGATGCAACCCTTCCCGCCCGTTGTTTGTCATGCCTTCCTTGGCAAGCTGACGGTGCGGGGTAAGTGTCCAAATGACGTAGTGGGACAGGCGCAGACACCCCCCCTGTGCGCGGCAAGCTTTACTCCGAAATCATCCGCACCGCAATCGCGGTGGCCGCGGCGCGGGTTTCCACCCCGAGCTTCTTGAACACCTGCTCCAGATGCTTGTTCACCGTGCGCGGGGAAATGCCGAGGATTTCGCTCACCGTGCGGTTGGTTTTGCCGTAGCTGACCCATAGCAACACCTCGGCCTCGCGGCGGGTGAGGCCGGTCTGTCGGAGCAGCACATCGACCTTGGAGGCCTCGCCCACCTCGGTGATCCGGAACAGGATTTCGCCCGGCTGATCACTGGGGGCGAGCGCGAGTTCGATCTCGGTTCCGGCAAGGCTTAGCGTGATGCTGCCCGAATGGCCGGGTTCGGCCAGCGCGCGCAGCTGGGCCGGCGCAATCCCGGCGGGCAGCGCGCTGCCGCCCGCCTCCCATGCGGGATCGATCCGCACAAACAGGCTTTCGGCCTGCGGAGTGCACCAGATCAGCGCGCCCTCGCGGTCTACCGCGGCAAGGCTGCGCCCGGCGCGGCCCAGCGCCAGCCGCGAGCGGTAGGAGGCGCGCGCATTGGCCAGATGCACCCGCATGCGCGCCAGCAATTCGTCCACCACCACCGGCTTTCGCACATAATCGACCCCGCCGGTCTCGAGCGCGGCGACGACGTGCTCGGGATCGGTGAGGCCGGTCATGAAGATCACCGGAATATGCGCCGTGCGCGCATTACGCTTGATCGCTCGGGTCGCATCGAGCCCGCTCATCCCCGGCATCACCGCGTCCATCAGCACCAGATCGGGCGAGGCATGGGCGAGGGCTTCGAGCATCGCCTCGCCGCTGCGCGCGATCAGCACGTCCATGCCCTCGGCCTCGAGCGTATCGACGAGGAAGCGCAGCGATTCGGGATTGTCATCCACCACCAGGATGCAGTCGCGACTGCTCATGCCGGGCCTCCTGCCGCCGCCAGCGCGGCCAGCGCCTTGAGATCGAAGGCATCGAGGGTGAGTCGCATCCGGTGCGCCAGAGCGGCGGCTTCGGGGCCGTTGGCGGCAAGGGCATCGATCTCGGCCTCGATCGCGCGCACATGCCCGATCCGCACCAATCGCGCGATCTCTTCGAGATGCGGGCGCGCATTGGCGGCGACCAGCGCGGGCAGGGTGATTGAGGGCAGGGCGGGAGCGGCGCTGTGCGGCCATTCGAGCCCGAGCCGCGCGGTGAGGAGATCGAGCAGCGCGGCAAATTCGAAGGGCTTCGACACGAAGGCATCATGCGCGGGGTGATCCCCGTCAGGCGCAGGGGCGGAATCGGGCGCTTCGCCCGACAGCATGATGATCGCGAGCGCCGGGCCGTGGCGCTGGCGCAGGCTGGCGGCGATCTCCCACCCGCTCGCGCCCGGCATGGCGACATCGAGCAGCACCAGATCGGGCTGCGCCTCGCCCGCCAGCAGCAGTCCTGCGGCACCGTCGGCCGCCGTCAGCACGGCAAAGCCGCGCGCTTGCAGCAGGCCGCGCAGCGCCTCGCGGTGGGCGGCGTCATCGTCGATCAGCAGCACCCGCCGCTCGCGCCCGAGATAGGCCTGCGCGCCCGCGCCTGCCACCTGATCGCGCGGCGGGGAGAGCGGCTGCGAAAGCATCAGCCGCACGACAAAGCGCGAGCCTTCGCCGGGCGTGCTCTCGACCCGCAATTCGCCGCCCATGATATGCACCAGCGCCTGCGTGATCGCGAGGCCGAGGCCGACGCCCGCCCGCTCCGCCGAAGCGCCGCCGCCGCGTTCGAAGGGCAGCAGGATGCGTTCGATATCGGCCGGCGCGATGCCGATGCCGCTGTCGGAGACTTCGAAGGTCGCCAGCTCGTTGCGGTAATGAACCTTGAGGCGTACTTCGCCGTGATCGGTGAACTTCACCGCGTTCGACAGCAGATTGATCAGCACTTGCCGCAAGCGCTTGGGATCGGCGCGCACGAATTCGGGCAGGCCCGGCGGCAGATCGAGCGCGAGGGTGAGGCCCTTCATCGCCGCCTGGGGCGCGAACATCGCTCCGATCTGTTCGAGGAAGGCGGGAAAACGGATCGTGTCGCGCGCAAGCTTGAGCGAACCGCTTTCGACCTGGGCGATATCGAGCAGGCCTTCGACCAGATTGGAGAGATGTTCGGCGCTGCGGCGGATGACCTTGCCGGCCTGCACCCCGTCCTGCCCCTCGCCGCGTTCGAGCAGCTGGGCATAGCCGTAGATCGCATTGAGCGGCGAGCGGATCTCGTGGGACACGCTGGCGAGGAAACGGGTCTTGGCCTCGTTCGCCGCCACGGCCGCCGCGCGCGCACGCTCGAGCGCGGCCACCGCCTCGGCCGCAGCCTCATCGCCGCGCGCACGCAGCGATGCGATGAGACGGTCAGGCAATAGATCGGACGCGGTACCGGTCACGGCATTCAGAGCCCGGCGATATAGGCCCGCCACCCGCCAAGGTGGGTGATGTCCTCGGCCCCGGTGAGCGCGCGCGGCTCGGCGACGAAGCCCTTGACGCTGGTGCCGTCGGCCAGCGTGACGGTGCCGATCGCCAGCGGCGGCGGAACCTCGGCCACGAAGCTGCCGAATTCCGCAAGGCCGAGCTCGTAAACCTCGAGCGCAATCGCCGCGCCATCATCGCTGTGCACGAGCGCGGGCTTGGGCGGCACGCTCTCGGCCATGGCATAGAGGCGATAGGTCGGTGCGGTGGTGAAGGCGCCCACGAAGGTCGCATTGCGGCTGGTCAGCTGCCAGTGCAGCGGCATGCCTTCAAGATGTGCGCCGACGACGGCGAGTTTGATCCTGTCCATGTGGTCTCCGGTGTCGAGCGGGGGAAGGGCGGGAAGGTCTGCCGCCGCGAGGTAGTTTTCGGCCATGACAGTCAGCGCGAGGTCGCTATGCGCCGGGCCGATCAGGGTGATGCCGAAGCCGGTGCCATTGGCGCGCACGCCCGCAGGCACGGCAATCGCGGCCATATCGAGCAGGTTCACGAAATTGGTGTAGCGCCCCAGATTGCTGTTGAGCGCAATCGGCGCGGCGGCGAGTTCGGCCACGCGGTAGGTGGTGCCGGTGGTGGGGAAGGCGAGGGCATCGACGCTTTGCCACATGGCCTCGGCCGTGCGGGCGAGCTCGGCGAGGCGATAGACCCCGTTCCACACCTCCACAGCAGAAATATCGAGCCCCGGCTCCACCACGGCGCGCACCGTGGGATCGATCGCTTGCGGATCGGTCCGCAGCAGGTCTTCGATCGCGGCGGTGCGCTCGGCGACCCAGGGGCCGCCATAGAGCAGCTGCGCGGCATCGAGCAGCGGGGTGATGTCCACTTCGA
>Ga0315900_10003708_pt1 | contig 22109 bp, 19 predicted proteins | sample LakEriMetagenome_FD_203521 | JGI IMG/M metagenome (GOLD analysis project Ga0315900, IMG submission 203521) | Freshwater fungal communities from buoy surface, Lake Erie, Ohio, United States - Buoy 12 MA114 | ecosystem: Environmental > Aquatic > Freshwater > Lake > Lake biofilm | place: USA: Lake... | reverse complement strand
AAGGGAAAGGGCCGAATTCGACAAAGGCACGGCTGAGGTAGAGCATCATAGGAGGATGGAGTTAGGTGGAGTGACCAGGGAGCTACCGATTGACGGTTAGATTCCAAGCAACTTCCTTGCCACAATACCCGACAGGGGGGCGGCAGACAACAGGCCCTTGGGTTGGCAGGGAATAGAGTCGCTAAATCCTGGGTATAATTATTGTAATTATATAATTTGTCGATAAATTTGCAGCCTTTTACTGCCCTTCGAATGCCTCCTGGCGATTCTCCAACCTCTACGGCCAAGCCACGCGTGCGTCTGAGACCCAGACGTGGGCCGCTGCATTTTGGGCTGTTGCTGGCATCGAGTGGGATCACCCTGTTCCTTCCGTTCCTTTATGGCACGGTTTTGCTTGGCCTGGCCTTGTTCTGGGGCTGGGGTGTTCATTTTTGGGCGCGCAAGATGGCCATGGCGGTGGCTTGGAGCTGGCAGGATTTCCTGCCTGCGGCGGGGTTCATCGTCGGACTGGTGACCTGGGTTTTGATGTTTCGTCCGCTGCTGAGACGCCCACGTTCCACCCGCAGCTCCCTGCAGATCACTCCGGCAAGCCAGCCGGCGTTTTTTGAGCTGGTGGATGAGCTTTGCTGGCATCTGGGGCTGGAGCCGGTCGAGGAAATCTGGCTGGACACGACGGCGGGCGTCCGAGCTTCGGTGAAAGGCGGGCTTGGCGGCATCAGCACCGGCCGTGTGATCCTGCATGTCGGCCTGCCCGTGGTCTCGGTGACCAGTTCGCGTGAACTGGCGGCGCTGATGGTGCGCGAACTGGCCATGAACTCCGGTGGGATGAGCACGACCTTCTGTCACCTGCTGCGCGAATTGAACACCTGGTTTTACCGTGTCCTTCATGAACACGATCCTTGGGAGATGAACCTGCGGCATGTGACAGACCAGAAAGCTTCCTTGAAGAAAGGCCTGCGGGCCGCAGGTCGCGCCTGGAGCCTGCTCGCGAAGCTGCCGTTCGCCTGCTTTTTTGTGACGGCAAGACTGGTTTCCGCCCCGGCGCTTCTGAGGCTGCGATCAGGAGCGGCTGCGACCGCCCGCAACCTGGTCGGCCGGAATGCGTTGACCGCCCTGGAGGCGAAGATGCGGCTTCTGGATCAAGCCTGGCGTGTCTGCTGCATGGAAGTGCGCCAAGGCCTCATGCAGCAGCGACTGCCTGACAATCTCTCGCTGTTGATGGCGCGCCATGTGGCCCGGGCGGCGCGGGATGTGGACGCGGCGCCTCGGGCGGCCGCCACCCAGGAGAAGGCTCCTCCGGGAGAGGGGGTTGTCACGCATCTGCCCAGGGAGGCGCCTGCGGCTTCCCTGCTGGTCTCTTTTGTAGACCTTTCGAGACAGGTCACCTTTTTCCATTACCAGCATGAACTGGGGGTCAGCCTTCATGAGCACCGCCTGGTGGCCGAGGAGGAGGTGGTTGATCAAAACCGCAGGGAGGATGAGTCGCTGCTCGTCATCCGTCGCTATTTCGGCGGGCTGGCGCATCCTGAGCGCGCCATGTGCGGCCTGGGGTCCACCCATGCGGTGTCTCCGGGCAGGCAGCAGCTGCAGGAGGAGATCCTGAAGGTGCGTGAGGAGATCAAGGAATGGGGCGGCCGCCTCAAGGCCGCCCTGCGCAAGTGGAACATGACCTGGCAGCGCCGCCGTGACCTGGAAGCCGCGGCCACGCTCAGCCTCGCGGGCTACTCGGTGTCACGGGTTCAGTTTGGCGAAGCGGAAAGCAGCCCGCAGTCGCTCCGCGCCGAGGCGGCGCGCCAGAAGCTGGAGATGGAGCAGATGGAGTCCGCCCTGCTGGCCCACGAAGTGCGTCTGGAGAGCCGGTTTGCGGCGTCGCTGGGCCTGCTGTGGTGGAGCGATCCTGAGGAGCTGGACGAGGTCCTGCGGGCTCGACGTCAGGACCTGCCGCACTGGTGCGCGCTGTATGAAAGCATGGCTGCGGCCCTGCCCGGCTTCCGTGAGCTGCTGACCCTGTTCTTTGCCTTTCAAACCTTGGAAGGAAGGCTTCCCGGCATGGGCGAGAGCGGCCAGGTGTTCACAGCCCTGCAGGCGATCGTCCCCAGGATGACGAACCTGGTCCGGCAGATCCTGGGCATGCTGGACGGCGCGGTTCATCCCTTCACGCCTAACCGAAGGTTTGTCCCTCTCGGCGAGCACCTGCTCCAGGGAAGGCTGCCCGAGCCTGTCAACATCTCGATGAACCCCGGCGCGGCCGTGGACATGCGCGCGCTCTCGGCGGAGATGTCCGCAACCTCGTCGGAGGTGATCGCGCCCTTTGTGGAAAGGTTCCTGCGTCTTTACCACCAGGCCTTCGCCTGGCTTGCCGAGTCTGCGGAACGCACGGAGAACCACTTTCTCAGCCCGGCGAGCCTGGGGGCGGACATCGAGCTGCTGATGCCCGAGGAGTTCGCCAGGCGCGGCGAAACAGGTCCGCTTCAGCGGACGTCGCCGGCAAGGAAATGACTTTTGGGTTCTCAAGCCGCGCTTTCCAGGCTTGAATCAGACCATGCATCTGCGCGCCCTCCTGCTTTCCCTCTGCCTCGCCGTCCAGGCTTCCGCCGCGCCCCCCGCCGGACTGCCCTCGACAGACGGCAGGTCTTATGCGCCGCTCGACGCCGGGGGCGGCAAGGCCGTGCTGCTTTTCTTTGTCTCCCCTTTTTGTTCGACCACCCGTCCGTTCATGAAGGAGATCAATGCGGTCGCCTCCGAGTATTCCGACAGGCTGGCCGTGGCGCTGGTGCATTCGGATTCGGAGATCACGGTCGAGACCGCATTTCAGCATGCGGACCTGGAGCAGGTGAAGTCGCGGGTGCTTGTGGACAAGCAGCAGCTGCTGGCCGTGCACCTGGGCGCGACGACGACGCCCGAGGCCGTCGTGGTCTCGCCCGGCGGCGAAGTGCTCTACAAGGGCAGGATCAACGATCTCTACCTCGGGCCGACGAAACGTCAGCGGGCGGCCACCACGCGCGACCTGCGTGACGCCCTGGACGCCATCCTGGCCGGCAGGCCGGTCGCCAAGCCCTGGCATCCTGCGCAGGGCTGCAGGATCGGCGGCCTGAAGTGAGCTGAACACCCGGAGGACTCCGCCATGCAACGTCGCGATTTTCTCCAGGGTGGCGCGCTGCTTGCCGTCACGTCATCGTGCTCCAGGCGCCGAGCGTCCTCCGAGGCGCGTCCCCTGACTGAGGTGGTGAGGCGGATCGCGTCCGGCGAGGTCCGAGCCGCGGATTATTTGAAGCATTATTTGTTGCGAATCGACGCCCTGGACCGTGCGGGGCCGGAGCTGCGGGCGGTCATCGAGCTGCATCCGCAGCGGGATCGGCTGGCCGATGCGCCCCCCTCCGGGCGGCTGCATGGGGCGCCGGTGCTCATCAAGGACAACATCGAGACGGCGGACGGCATGCTGACGACCGCGGGATCCCTGGCGCTCGTGGATGCGCCGCCTCCGAAGCGCGACGCCTTCATCGTCCGTCGGCTGCGCGAGGCCGGGGCGCTGGTCTTTGGCAAGACCAACCTGAGCGAATGGGCGAACATCCGCAGCCGCGACTCCACCAGCGGCTGGAGCGCGCGCGGCGGCCTGACGCGCCATCCAGGCAGGGAGGGGTACAACGCCAGCGGATCGAGCAGCGGCTCCGCCGTGGCGGTGGCGGCCGGTCTTTGCGCCGCCGCCATCGGCACGGAGACCAACGGCAGCATCGTCAGCCCCGCCAGCGCCTGCGGCATCGTGGGTTTGAAGCCGACGCTGGGAAGCCTGAGCCGCGGCGGCATCATCCCGATCTCGCACTGGCAGGACACCGCCGGACCGATGACCCGGACCGTGCGTGACGCCGCCCTGATGATGGATGTGATGGCCGCGCATGATCCCGGCGATCCGCTTTCAAGCGCACCGCCTCCGGGCGCGGTGACCGGCTACTCGTCGTTGTTTCATGCGGAGGTTCTCCGTGGCAAGAGGCTGGGTGTGGTGCGCGAACTTTGCGGAAGCCACCCCGGCGTGCTGGCGCGGTTCGATCATGTCCTGAAGCTGCTGCGGGAGGCCGGGGCCGAGGTGGTTGAAAACGTGGAGCTGCCAAACCAGCGGGCGGCGGGAGGGCTTGCCTGGAGGGCGTTGCTCACGGAGTTTCGGGCCGACCTGAACGCCTACCTCAGGCGGCGCGGAGGCAGGGTCGGCTCGCTGGAGGCATTGATCGCCTTCAACCGGGAGCATGCCGCCGAGGAAATGCCCTGGTTCGGCCAGGACCTGTTTGAGGAGGCGGAGAAACGCGGCACGCCGGAGGCCCTGGCGGAGGCGGCTGAATCAAGGGCGCTCGCCCGCCGCCTGGCCGGCCCCGAGGGCATTGACGCCGCGCTGAAAAGCCACCGTCTGGACGCCCTGATCTGCCCAACCAATGATCCGACAGAAAGGATTGATCTCAAAAAGGGCGACGCCGACGTGCGGGTGGCCTGCACGCCCGCCGCCGTCGCGGGTTATCCGCACCTGACCCTGCCGATGGGTGATGCGGACGGCCTGCCTGCGGGCTTTTCCTTCTTTGGCAAGGCGTGGAGTGATCCCCTGCTGCTGGCGCTGGGCGATGCGCTGGAGGCCAGGCTGGCGGTGTGAGAATGTTCAGCGTGCCTGGCAGGCCGTGATGTATTCACGGGCGGCCCGGGAGATTTCAGCGGCCACATCCGCGCGTGCCGTGGCGAAGGGCGGACGGAACCAGGGAAAGGCGCCGATGAGGTCATGAAGCACCATCACCTGGGCGTCGGTGCCGGAGCCGGCCCCGATGCCGATGGTGGTGGCCTTGATGCGACGGGTGATTGCGGCGGCCACGTCGGGCACCATGCTTTCCAGCACGATGGCCGCGGCTCCCGCTTCATCCAGGGCGATGGCGTCCTTGAGAAGCTTTTCAGCCTGCTCCGGGGTGCGGCCCTTCTTTTTATAGCCGCCCTCCTCCTTCACGCTTTGCGGCAGCATGCCGATGTGGCCGACAAACGGAATGCCCGCGTTGATGATGGCCCGCGCCTGCGGCACGAAGTCCACGCCGCCTTCCAGTTTCACGGCGTCGGCCCCCGCTTCAATCAGCCGGCGGGCGTTGGCCAGGGCCGTCTCGGGGGTTTCATAGGCGTGATAAGGCAGGTCGCTGATGACCGGGGCGCGCTTCACGGCGCGGCGAACGGCGGTGGTGTGATGAATCATCATCTCCATGGTCACGCCGGTCGTGTCCGGCAGTCCCAGGACCATCATGCCGAGGGAGTCGCCGACCAGGAGCAGGTCGACCCCGGCTTCATCCAGCAGGCGTGCCGCCGGGTAGTCGTAGGCGGTCAGCACCGAAAGGGAGTGGCCGTTTCTTTTGCGGTCGGAAAGCTGGGAGAGGTTGGCGAGGGGCGGGTGCACGTTTGTCGACGGAGGGGAGACGCGGAGGGCGGCGGGGTCAAGCAGGCTCGGCAGGCAAGTTCGGCCGCTGCATCGAAGCACTGGCGCAACGTCTCATCCTGCTGCAAGGAGCCAGCATGGCCGACGCACCGGATGCTTTGGAAAAACTTCGCCAGGATGCCTGGATCGGGGATGCCGTGCTTGAGCTCTATGCCCGATCCTGGGTTCTGGAGCGCCAGGGGGGCGTGGATGCGGAGATGAAGACGCGCTTCACCTGCAACCAGTTCCTGAACTGCGTGGGCAATCCCACGCGGGTGGAGGCGGACATCGGAGTGATCTACATGCGCGAGGGCATGGAGGCTGCGTTTGCCTGGATTCGGCAGAACCTGGAGCCCTTGTTTGTCCGGCAGGAGGCACGCCGGGGACCGCGCCAGCACTGAATGTGGCGGCATCCGCCACAGGGATGATCCTTGATTCGGGAATGGTTAGGGCGTTCATTTCCTTCCCCCCGCATGTTTCATCTGTGTGATCTCCTCATCCAGGCCGCCGCCCGCCATGCCGGGCGCCCCTTTCTGCTGGGGGAAACGGGCGCCCTTTCCTATCAGGAGGCCGGACTTCGGGTGAATCTGCTGGCCTCCGGCATGATCGCGCTGGGCATACGGTCGGGCGACCGGGTGCTGATCGTTTCTGAAAACCGCATCGAGCTGCCTCTGCTGAGCCTGGCCGCCAGCCGTGCGGGCGCGGTTTTTTCGGTGCTGAGCCCGCAGATCACCCCTCTGGCCTTTGAGCGCATCGTCAGGCAGTGCGAGCCGTCGCTCATCCTCCTTTCGGAAGGGCGCCGCGATCTCCTGCCCGAGGCCGGCGCCGCCAGGACGCTGGTGATCGAGGAGGCTGATGAGGCGCTTTGCCCCAACCAGTCGGTCGCCCTGCCTGAGCCGGTCGGTGGTGATGAGCTGGCGTTCCTGGTCTTCACCTCCGGTTCGACGGGAGCCCCGCGCGGCGTCATGCTGAGCCATGCCAACGTGGGCTTTGTCACCCGGGCCATCATGGCGCGGCTTCGCTACCGCCAGGAAGACCGTATCGGTGTCTTCCTGCCCATGGCCTTCGACTACGGCTTATACCAGGTCTTCTATGCGATGATGAATGGTGCGGCGCTTTTTGTCGGGCGGCCCGAGATGGCCGGTCCTGAGCTGCCCCGTTTGCTTGCGCGTCATGAGATCACCGTGCTGCCGGGCGTGCCCAGCCTCTTTGCGGGACTGATCAAGATGCAGTCATGGCGACCGGTGGAGCTTCCGAAGCTCCGCCTGCTGAGCAACACGGGCGATCATCTTCCCGTCACGCATGTCCGTCAGCTTCAGAAACTGTTTCCTGAAGCCCGGGTTTTTCCCATGTACGGCCTGACGGAATGCAAGCGGGTCTCCATCATGCTGCCGGAGGAACTGGACGCCCATGAGGGCAGTGTCGGTCGTGCGCTGGATGGCACGGAGGTGTGGGCGGAGTCGCCAGAGGGTGACCGGCTGCCGCCCGATTTGGTGGGGGAGCTGATGGTGAAGGGGCCGCATGTCGGCCTGGGTTACTGGCGCGCCCCTGAAGAGACGGCGAAGCGCTACCGCTTTCTGCCAGACGGCACGCGGATTCTGGTCACGGGTGACTTTGGTTCGGTGGACGCCGACGGATTCATTCATTTCCAGGCGCGCAGCGACTTCATGATCAAGCACAAGGGGCACCGGCTGAGCCCTGTGGAGGTTGAGGAGGCCGCGTGCAGGCTTGCGCAGGTTTCCGCCGCCGGCTGCATCAAGGACGAGGCGCGGGACAAGCTCTGCCTCTTTGTCACGCTGACCGGCGAACGGCCTGAAGATGCGGTGATTCTTTCCGGGCTTGCCGGGCTCTTGGAGGCCGCCAAGGTTCCGGACCGGCTGATCGTCCTGCCTGAACTGCCGCGCACCGCCAACCAAAAGGTGGACCGCAAGGCTCTGCGCGCCCTGCTGGAGGAGGGGGGCGCATGAACGCCGGCTTCGCCCAGGAGCTGGCGCGACGCCATGGCACCCCGCTCTACGCCTACGACCTGGGGGAGGTGACCCAGCGTGCCGCCGAGCTTTTTTCCTCGCTGCCCGAAGGGGCTGCCGTTTGTTATTCCTTCAAGGCCAACCCTCTGCCCGCCATCGCCCGGCGGGTTCGTGAATGCGGTGCGAGGGCCGAGGTGACGTCAACAGGTGAGCTTGCCGCCGCGCTCACGGCCGGCTTCGCCGGAGAGGAAATTTTGTTCGGCGGACCGGGCAAGACCGAGGCGGAGCTGGACGCGGCGTTGAACGCGGGTGTACGGCTTTTTTCCGCCGAAAGCCCGCGTGACCTCGCCAGTCTGTCCGCAGTTTGCCGGCGTCATGCGTGCGAGGCCGCGGTCCTGCTGCGGGTGAATCCGGAGGACGCCCCGGACGCGCGCCTGGCGATGAGCGGCGTGGAGAGCCAGTTTGGCTTTGCCGAACCGCTGCTGCTGGCTCCGGAGGCGCGAAGCCGGATCTGTCTGCCGGGGCTGAATCTGGCCGGGGTGCATGTTTATTTTGGAACGCAGGTCGCCGGTGTGGAGGCCCTGGTGACGAACACGCGCCGCGCCCTCGAATGTGCACGGCGGGTCGAGGAGGCGCTGGGTTTTCAATCCCGCATCCTCAATGCAGGCGGCGGTTTCCCATGGCCGTATGCGAACGACCACGCCCCCGCGCCCCTGGACGGGCTGAGGGAGAAGTTGATCGATGTCTGGCAGGCGACGGCTTTCGCCCGAAGAGGGGCGGAGCTCTGGTTTGAATCCGGGCGTCGGCTCTGCGCGGGCAGTGGCTGGTTGATCGCACGTGTGCTGGACATCAAGGCCTTTCCCGGCCGCACCTTTGTCATCCTCGACACCGGCATTCATCATCTCGGCGGCATGGCCGGCCTGGGGCGCGTGCCGCGCGGCGCCTTGACCGTCGTGAACCTTTGCCGCGAGGTGGCCGCCGAACCCCAGATGACCGTGGACCTGGTCGGACCTCTATGCACGCCGCTCGACGCCCTGGGGCGTGGCGTCCGGGTGCCCCAGCTGCAGCCAGGCGACCTGGTGGGCATTCCCAATGTCGGCGCCTACGGCCTGACGGCCAGCCTGCTGGGCTTTCTCAGCCATGCGCCACCCGTTGAGGTGACGCATGAAAACCGCCGGGAAGCCGAGGCCTGGCGTATGAATCATGGTCACTCCCTGCTGGCCGCCAAGTCATCCCCCTGATCGCCCCTTCCGCCGAATGAATGCCGAACAAAAACTTCTGAACCTGCTTCGTCCCTTCCTGAGGCTTCTGCCAGAGGGGGCGCCGCTTTCGATGGACGCGGAGCTTGGCAGGCTGGGGCTGGATTCGCTTCAGTCGATCGACCTGCTGATGGCCCTGGAGCAGGAGTTTGGCGTGACGATCCCTGACGAAAGGATCCAGGCGGATTCATTCGCGACGCCCGCCGACGTGCTGGCGCTGGTGTCATAGCCCCCAGTCACCTTCACCAATGACATGCCTGGACGGAGAGTCCGCCAGACGGGCGGGGATCCAGTGATGATGGCAGATGGCTTCATCGCGGCTGAAGATGACCGGCAGACCCTTCCACGGATCATCGTCACGAAAGGCAAGAAGGCTGATGAAAGGCCGCCAGGCATGCCGGCCGACGGGAGATTGATGCATCAGATGGAGGACCAGGGCGTGGAGCTCGTCATTCGATGGTTCCGTGGTGAACCAATCCACGACCATCCAGGAGGGAATTCCCCGAAGGCTCCGGCGTGTCATGACCAGGCAGGATGACAGGGCGCCGAGGTTGTCGATGACGGCGAGGAAATGATGCTCGCGCATCGGCGACCGCACATACCAGCGCAGGTATTCTGGCGTGATGTGTTTTTGCAGCCTGCCGGGGGATGCTGCCGGGGCGATCCGGGTCACGAGGCCGGGGTCCGTGACGATTCTTCGGCCTTCGCGCGGGGGCCAGGGCGCGTAGCCGCACATTTCAGCCAGGATGCCGCCCATGGCACCGCGCAGGACGATGCTGTGCCGGACCTGTGTCCGCGCCGTCCAGCCCCAGTGTGCCAGCAGTCTTCGCACTTCAGGGCTTGGCGTGGTGTCCACCATGACGCAGTCGCGGCCGGTGCGCTGCAGCATCAGGCCCATGGGCAGCGCGGCATGACGATGAGCCTCTGCCACGGCCCAGGAGGTGGCGATCAATGCCGGGACCGCCGTGCCGCAGGCATCTTGATAAAGGGTCGGGATGACGCCAAGGAAACCGACGACGGCGTCTGCTTCGCGAAGCACCCAGCCGCGGCATGGATGGGCGTTCGCGAACGGGTTGTCATCCCACCAGAAGGCAAAACGACGCAGCCACCGGCCGGCGTCACAGGCTCCTTCTCCTTGGAACTGCTGCATCAGAAACGGCAGAAGCTCCGCACGCGCGGAAGGGCTGTCCTCAAACGGGCTGATCTGTGCGGGCATGGGCAAATCTCGCCGCATGATCGAAGGCTGCATCCTGAAAGTTCACCCGCCTTCGTTCTTGCTTCCCGCATCGTCTCCACCATACATCGCTCATGGCCTGGAGATTTGATCAAGCCGTGATCCGCGGCGAGTTGGACAACACAGAGCGTGGCCGTGTGACGGTTCGGCTGGAGGTGATGGGCCGTGCCAAGCCAATCCTTCTCGACCTGGAGGGGGACGCCTGGCGGGACATCGCGGGAAGCAGGCTGCGTTTCATCAATCCCATCCCGCGGCGTCAGCACGTGATCCCGCCGGGATCCGGCGTCCAGACGGGGCAGGTGGGGGACATCACCGCGTCACGCAAGGTCAAGGTCTTTGCCGTGCCGGAGGAGGAGTGGAAACAGGCCTACCGCGAGCGGCGCATCCACGAGGTGCCCACCGAGATGCGCAGCTGCTTCTACCTCGAATGGTTCATGGAAGGGCTCGGCCGCTGCGTGGTGGAAAGCACGGACTTTCAGATCGAGGTGGTCGAGCACCGCTGGCAGATGGACGACGACGAGGAGGCCGCGCAAAGGATGGCCAACATGCACGCCATGAGGGAGCATCTCGCCGCCGTGATCCAGCGGCCGCCCCGTGACAAGGCGGCAGAGTGCGATGACGAGCTGCGCCAGGAGGATTTCACCGAGGAAAAATGGGAGGAGCAGCTCAAGGCTTCCGACAGGCTCACCGACGCCAGCCTTGAGGCTCATGAAAAGTATGAGAAGGACGAGGGGTCGGAGCAAAAGATCGCCTTCGTCATGGGCTGGGATCATCTCATCGAGGACCTTGCCGACGCCCAGGAGGGCGTGGAGCCATCCTCCGGGGATCCACCGGAAAAGCAGCGCCGCAGGGAGTGGATGGAGACGTTGAACCAGGACTTTTCGGAAGACCCGGACCCGGAGCCTGAAGACGGGGGCAGGCTGGACGAGGTGCCGGAAGGCGCCGCCGTTCGTCACAAGGCCCAGGAGCATCCCCTCGGCCGTCAGGTGCGTGAACTGGTCGTCCGAATTTGTGACGGTGCAAGGCGCGCAGGACTGGGATGTTCATCCGAAAGTTCGCCGGAGGATCCGCTGACGCGTTTCCTCGGCCATGTCATGCAGGTTTCAGGAAAGCTGGCGGCCGCCATCGGTGTGCTTGGGCGCAGGTCCGAGGCGGAGATCGACATCGACACCGGCTATGCGCTGGCGGTGAGCAAGCGCTGCCTGAACTGGATCAATGAAGCCCTCGCGGCCCTTCAGGAGCTGGAAACGCTTTCTATGAATGCCTGTCACGATGCGCTTCTTGGCACATGGAGGAAGGATTTGTTCAGCCTGCGCGAGGGCATCGTCGACTTCCGCCGCAACCTCCGGGGAAACTAGCGCCGGATCCCCGTTTGCAGGCGCGGAAAAATAAGTGCTTTTTCAGCATCGACATCGTGGATTCAGTCGGATGAAATTACACTCATCATGACCCAGCCGCAACGCGAAGCGCTCTTTGACCTCCTTGCCCTTTCGATCTATGCCGACGCCCATGTTTCACTCGTTGAAGAGGATCTTCTGAAGCAGGCGTTCGTGAAAAAAGGGTGGAAGTCCGAGTATCCCAAGGATCTGTTCATTGAGGAATCCTTCGCCCGGGCGCGTGAAGTGGCGGAAAATGATGAAGCGATGTTCGACTACATGAATGAACGCGCCGCCCTTTTCTCCTCACGAGGCGTTCAAAAGGAGGCTGCTGAAATCCTCAAGGCCATCCTGGAGGCGGACGGGGAAACCGCCGAGGAAAACGAGTTTTACTCTCTTTTCATCCAGTCCCTTCCGATGGTGAAGTGAGGAGCCGGTTCACTGAATGACGCCCTGCCAGGTCCTGGGCTTGCGGTTTTCCAGCTTTTCGAGGTCGAAAGCGGCGTCGGATTTCACGTCAGCCCTGCTGCCCCGGATGTCGAGGCTCAGCCCGCCCTTCAGATGGGCGGCCTCCAGCCAGTAGCGAAGCCTCACGCTCTGGGCGGTGCGGGGCGGGATCTGGGGTGGTTTTTCCACAGGCAGGATGAAGGGCGGCACCTCACGTCCCTCATGGGTGATCAGCTTCACGTCCGGCGGCTGCAAAACCAGGGGCCTGGGGCTGCTGTTGCGGTAGCGCAGCTCGACGTCCAGACGCGCATTGCCGTAGTCGCGCTCCAGGGTGCAGCGGTGAACGACGAGCGCCGGCTCCTCGGCGGCCTGCTCCTCCTCCGTCACCGGGCGTGGATCGCCCTCCCGGGCAGGCTGGTCCAGCGCCACCCACAGACCTGCTCCCGCCGCGAGGAGGATGAGCACCCAGACTTCGAAACGTTTCAGCAATGACATGACCTGGGGTCGCGGAGGCGAGCAGGGATTGCAATCAGGAAAATGACCGGGACCAGGACTGGCGGTCTTGTGCTTGCCTCCATCCATCCTGCTGCTAGCCTCCGCCTCCCGAAAACCCTTTCCCTAACCCATCCATGTCCGACATCGCCCTCGCCAAAGGAGAAAAGTTCCTCGAAGACAACGCCAAAAAGGAGGGTGTCGTCGTCACCGCCAGCGGTCTTCAATACAAGGTCATCACCGAGGGAACGGGTCGCAGCCCCAAGGCCACGGACACCGTGGAAGTGCATTACGAGGGCACGCTGATCGACGGCCGTGTGTTCGACAGCAGCTACCGCCGCGGACAGACCATCGAGTTTCCGCTGAACCGCGTCATCCCCGGCTGGACAGAGGGCGTGCAGCTGATGAAGGAAGGTGCCAAGTTCCGCTTCTTCATCCCTTCGCGTCTTGCCTACGGTCCGCGCGGAGCGGGGCGTGACATCGGTCCGAACGAGGCGCTGATTTTTGACGTCGAGCTCTTCAAGGTGAAGTGACTCCGGCAATCCTCGATTCATCGCATCGAATGTCCCGGCCACTCATTGCCGTCACCATGGGCGATCCCGCCGGGGTTGGTCCTGAAATCTGCCTTCAACTGCTCGCCAACGAAGAAGTGCGAGAGCTTGCCGTGCCCGTGATCTTCGGGGATGCCCGGCTGCTGGCAAGATGTGCCCGCCAGACGGGCCTGCCATCCCCCCGCCGTATTCTCAGCGAGATCGAATGGTCGGAAAAATTCGCCAGCCTGGATGAGCCTGCGGTGCTGGACGTGTTCGGGTTTGGTGCCGACGGCTTCGAGCCCGGCAGGGTCAGCGCGAAAACGGGGGCGGCCGGCTTCCGCTATGTGGAAAAGGCCATCGAGGCCGCGCTTGCAGGCCAGGTGTCCGCCGTGGCGACGGCGCCGCTGAACAAGGAGGCGCTGCATGCCGCCGGGATCACCTATCCTGGTCATACGGAAATGTTCGCCGAAAAGATGGCCGCTGAACGCTCCTGCATGACCTTCTTCTCGGAGGAGATGATCTGCAGCCTTGTCACCGTCCACATCGGTTATCAGGACGTGGTTCCGGCACTCACCAGCCGCCGGATTCAGGATGTCATCGAACTCACCCACGATGCCGTGCGCCGTGTGAAGGGACGGGCGCCAAAAATCGCCGTTTGCGGCCTGAACCCGCATGCGGGCGAGCATGGTCTGTTTGGTCGTGGCGAGGAGGAGTCCATCATCGCCCCGGCCGTCGCTGCAGCCAGGGCCGCCGGCATGCAGGTGGAGGGGCCGCTGCCTCCGGACACCGCCTTCATCGCCGCGAAGAGGCGTGCGGTGGACGCCCATGTCTGCATGTATCATGATCAGGCCCTCATCCCTCTCAAGGCGCTGGCCTTTGACACGGCCGTGAACACCACGCTGGGGCTGCCTGTGCCCCGCACCAGCGTGGACCATGGCACCGCCTGTGACATCGCCTGGCAGGGGCGTGCCAGCGGCAGAAGCCTGGTCGAGGCGGTGAAGCTTGCGGCCAGCATGGCCAAAGGCTGAGTTTGCAGAATTCCCCGGCATCTCTGTCCCGGCGGCTGCAACATGTCCGCTCGATCCACGTTTTGAAAGGCTCCCATGACCTCGATGTTTCGCCGATCCCATTTCTTCCTTGTCACGCTTGCCTGTTGCCTGCCGCTTCTGGGGGCGCCCCAGGATGATCAATATGTGCTGGGCAAGGATTCCCAGGAGCAGCCCGGCGTGCCGCAGGGCAAGGTCATCCAGATGCCGTCCTGGAAGGATTCGAAGATCTATCCTGGCACCACCCGCGACTGGTGGATCTACGTTCCATCCCAATATTCCAAGGACAAGCCGGCCGCGGTGATGGTGTTCTGTGACGGGGGCGGCTTTGTGAAGCGGGACGGTCAGTTTCGTGCGCCGGTGGTGTTCGACAACCTGATCGCCCGCGGTGAGATGCCCGTGACCATCGGCATCTTCATCCAGCCCGGTGTCTTCCCGACGGCCAATCCGAAGGACAAGCCGCGCAGCAACCGCAGCTTTGAGTATGATTCACTGGGCGACCTGCATGCCCGGTTTTTGCTGGAGGAGATCCTGCCCGCCGTGGCCAAGGACTACAACCTCACCAGCGATCCCGACCAGCGTGCCATCTGCGGCAACAGCAGCGGCGGCATCTGCGCCTTCACCGTGGCCTGGGAGCGGCCGGACGCCTTCCGCAAGGTGGTCAGCCACATCGGCAGCTTCACCAACATCCGTGGCGGCCATGTTTATCCCGCGTTGATCCGCAAGACTGACAAAAAGCCGCTGCGGGTCTTTTTGCAGGATGGCAGGAACGATCTGGACAACCAGTTTGGCAACTGGCCCCTGGCCAACGAGGACATGGCCGCTGCGCTGAAATTCGCCGGTTACGATTACCAGTTCATCCTCGGGGAAGGCACGCACAACGGCAAGCATGGCGCTTCGCTGCTGCCGGACACGCTGCGCTGGCTCTGGAGAAAGTGACCGCCGAAGAGTGCCGCTGGATCAACGTCCGTTCATCTCACCGCCTGCAACTTCCCCATGAAGCCCCTGCTCCTTCTTCTCGCCCTCCTGGCTCCCGTCTGCGCCCAGGACACCTCCCTGCATGAATTCCTCTCCGATGGCGAGCCCTGGAAGGAGGCGGCCTCGGGCTATGTCTTCACCGACGGTCTCTGCACGGATGCCGCCGGCAATCTTTTCTTCACGGATGTGAAGGCCGGGAAAGGCATCTACAAGCTGGATGCGGCCACCGGCAAGGTGGGCCTGTTTCTCGACAACCTGCCCGGAATCAGCGGCCTGCAGATCGGTCCGGACGGCAGGTTCTACGCCTGCCACAACAAGGAGCAGCGCATCATCGCCATCACCATGAAGGGCGAGGTGCAGGTGCTGCTCACGGGCGTGAAGTGCAACGACCTCGTCGTCAGCAAGGCCGGGCATGTCTATTTCACCGAGACACCGACGCAGATGATCCACCTCGTCACCAAGGACGGGAAACACATCGTTGCAGACCAGGGCAGGGTGGCGAAGCCGAACGGCATCTCCATCTCGCCGGATGAACGCACGCTGGTGGCCTCCGAATATGGCGGCAGGCATGTCTGGGCCTGGAGGATCGAGGATGACGGCACGCTCACCGGTGGAGCGCCTTTCATGACCATGTGGCTGCCCGTGGGCAAGGAGTCAGCCTCAGGGGACGGCGCCACCACGGAGTCCAAGGGTCGGATCTTCGTCACCACCGAGCTCGGCGTGCAGGTGTTTGATCCTGCGGGACGTCTTGCCGGGATCCTGGCGAAGCCGGTGGCGGACGGCAAGGTGGTCAGCTGTGAATTCGCCGGCAAGGCTCACGACATCCTCTACGTGGCCGCCGGTGACAAAATCTACGGGCGCAGGCTCAAGGTGACGGGTTATTTTCGCTGAAGATCCTGAGCTTGATGCTGCTCATCCAGGGCGGCCTGGCATGACACGGTGCTTTTGGTTCGGCCGTCCGGCGTGCTCAGGCGATGATGTCGCGCAGAACGTTGCCGTGCACGTCGGTGAGCCGCAGGTCACGGCCGCCAAAGCGGTAGGTGAGCTGTTCGTGGTCGAGGCCCATCAGGTGCAGGACGGTGGCCCAAAGGTCATAGACGGTGCAGACGTTTTCGGTGGCGTTGTAGCCGAACTCGTCGGTGGCACCGTAGATGTGGCCGCCTTTGACGCCGCCGCCGGCCATCCAGACGGTGAAGCCGTAGGGGTTGTGGTCGCGGCCGTTCGTGCCCTGAGCAAAGGGCGTGCGGCCGAACTCACCCGCCCAGACGAGCAGGGTGCTGTCGAGCAGTCCTCGGGCTTTGAGGTCCTTGATGAGCGCGGCGATGGGCTGGTCGATCTGGTTCGCCATCCTGCCGTGGCCTTCCTTGATCGCGCCGTGATGATCCCACGGATTGGCCGCGTTGCCGCCGCCGAGGTTGTAGGCGAGCGTGCTGAGCTCGATGAAGCGCACACCGCGTTCGACGAGTCGGCGGGCGAGCAGGCACTGGCGCGCGTAGGCGGCTTTTTTGGGCTCGGGATCGTCAAGGCCGTAGAGCTTCTTTGTCGCCTCGGTCTCGCCGGAGATGTCGCAGAGGTCGGGCACGGCGGCCTGCATGCGCCAGGCCATCTCGTAGTTCGAAATGGCGGCCTCAATGTGCGTGTCATGCTGCGTGGTGCTGGCAAAGCGCCGATCCATCGCGCCGATGAAGTCGAGCTGGCGGCGCTGGAGGTCGTGGGGCTGTCGCGGACGGATGTTGGCGACTGCTTCGGCTTCATCGGCCTTCACGATGCTGGCCTGATGCTGCGCGGGCAGGAAGCCATTGCTGAAAAGGCCCACGCCGCCATGCGGAGTCGCCGCGCCACCGCTTTGCAGCACGACGTAGCCCGGCAGATCGCGTGACTCGGAGCCGAGGCCGTAGCTCGTCCATGCCCCGGCGCTGGGGAAGCCGAGGAAGGGGAAGCCGCTGTGCATGAAGAAATTGCCCTGCGCATGTTCGCTGAACTTTGCCGTCATGCTGCGGAGCTGGCAGATGTCATCGATCACGCCGCCGATCTGCGGGAAGAGATCGCTGACCTCGATGCCGGACTGGCCATAAGGTTTGAAGTCCCAGTGCGAGGGCTGGACGGTGCCGTTGTTGTTGAACTGCGTCTTCTTCACCGCCACCGGCATCGGCCTGCCTTCGAACTTCTTCAGCATCGGCTTGTGGTCGAAGGAATCGACATGGGATACGCCGCCGCTCATGTAGAGAAAGATCACGCTGCGTGCCTTCGGCGCGAATCGCTTGGCGCGATGCAAGAGCGCGGCTTGGGCCTCTTCCTGCATGAGCCCCGCAAGCGCGGCCATGCCGAAGCCGGTGGAGGCGCGGGAGAGGAGGTGGCGGCGGGAGAGGTGCGTGTTCATGAGTGGTGAGATGAGGCGCGTGAGCGTTTTGGAGTGCGTTGGGAAGCGGAGCGCGACACCGCTTTCGAAGCTCTGAGAGAGGGGGAGAGTCGTGGAGCTGCCAGCGGCGGAATTGACGTTCGGTGTCTTTGGGATGCCTGAGTGACATGCGTGCGCTCGAAAGCGGTGTCGCCACCCCTTCGGGGTTTGGCCACCGCGCTCCAAGACGCTGCCGCGATGTTTGGGAGTGCCTTCATCGAAGGTAGATGAATTCTTTGAGGTTGATCAGCGATTGCGCGAGACTCGTCCACGCTTGGATCTGCGGATCATCACTGCTCGTCGCGCTTCGGGCGGATTCGATGGCTTTGTTCATCGCATCGCGTTGGGATTGAAGTTTGGCGAGTTGTAGGCGCTGCGCTTCACTCAGAGCTGCCAAGACATCAGACTCACGAATCGTGTTCGCTTCGATCCGAGAGGTTTGGGCGATTTCTTCGGGTGTCAAAGCGCGGTCGTAGAGGCGGGCGCGATGGATGCGGGCGCGGAGGCCTTTGTTGCCGCTGGGGCTGCCATGGCGGCAGCCGAGCAGGATTTGGCTCTTGTCGGCCTCGAAGGTGGCGCCGGGGGCTTTGCGGTAGGTGCGGCCGTAGGGCTGGCCTTCGCGGTAGCCGCGGATGGTGCCATCGGCCTGATACACGACGGCGACATGGACCGGGCGAGTCGCGGCCTCGGTCTCGGCGCTGCCTTCAAAGAGTTCGCTGCGCTCAAAGAAGTTGCTGCCGGCGACCCAGTGCGCGGGTGTTTTCTCCGCGAAGACGAGCGAGTCGAACAAACCGCCATCCTTGTGCTGCACGGTGATGACGCCGCCGCCTTGCTGCTTGAGGTCATCGAGCTGCACCCAGGCTTCGAGGGTCTTCTCGGTGAGCGTTTTCGGCAGCGAGCCGCTTTGGGCCATGGACTTGCCATCCACGATCAAAGCGCCGTTTTCGATGCGGGCATTGCCGGTGAGCGTGAGCGGGAGTTTGCCGGTGGTGTCGTTGAGGTCTTTGTCGAAGGTCCACTCGGCGAGCGGGGATGGGACCGGATTGACTGGAGTGGCCGGATGGACGGCTTTGAGGAGTTTTTCGCGAGCGGGGGCCAACAAGGCGCTGATCTGGCGATTGAGCGCGGCGAGCTGGTTTTCTTGTTCGGCGAGTTTTTGGGCTTCTTGGGCCGTTTCGGCTTGGAGAGAGGTTAAATAAGCCCTGGCTTGACTCACTTCGTCGTCGGTGGCTTCGCGGGAGAAGGCCTCGCGGAACATCTGGCGGATGCGGAGGTCGTCGGGGCGGTTCTTGCCGTCATTGATCGTGCGCAGGGCCCAACTGCGGGCCCAACTGATGACGTTGGGATCGTTGAGCAGGGTGAGGGACTGCGCGGGGACGTTGGTGGCATCGCGCTTGCCGCGGGTGGCGAAGGGCACGGGCGCGTCGAAGGTGGTGAGGAAGGGCGGCAGCGAGTTGCGGATGACTTTGACGTAGATGCTGCGGCGCTCGTCGCCATTGCCGACGGATTCGCCGTAAAGCGTGCGGTCGAGCTTGCCGGAGAGCGTGACGATGGAATCGCGAATGGCCTCTGCTTCGAGCCGATGCGTGCTCCAGTGACTGAGAAGCTTGTTTTCGGGGTCCAACTGAGCACTGAGCACTGAGGACTGAGCACTTCTTTGGAAGGCTTTCGATGAGAGTATGAGCTTCAACAGTTCTTTGATGCTGCCGCCGGAGTCGATGAAGCGCTGCGCGAGGAAGTCGAGCAGCTCGGGATGCGTGGGCAGATCGCCGAGTTTGCCGAAGTTATCGACGCTGGCGACGATGCCGCGGCCGAAGACGTGATGCCAGATGCGGTTCACGATCACGCGGGCGGTGAGCGGGTTGTTTTTCATGTCCGCCATGTGTTCGGCGAGTTCGATGCGGCCGCTTTGCTTCGTGGCGAAGGGCTGAGCATCGAGCGCTTCGAGGAAACGGCGCGAAACGAGCTCCGCAGGCTGCTTGTGATCGCCGCGAACAAAGAGTGGCGCGTCCTTGGCATCGGCGTCGATCACACCGGGCACGCGGGTGGGAAGCGGGAGCTTGGCTTCGAGTTCGCGGTAGCGTTTGAGGAGTGGAGTGATGAAGTGGGTGGAGAGTTGTTTGGATTGGATGAGAGCGTCGAGGGTCTCGGCGTCGGCATCGGAGAGCGTGCCGGCCCTCCAGGCTTCGACGAGCTGACGGGGCGAGAGGGTTGAGCGTTTGGGGGTCTCGGGTGGCTTCGCATCCTGGGTGATGACGACGTCATTCAGGGCAAACCAGGAGGGCGAGTCAGCCTTGTGTTCCGCGGGCATGTCGGCGGCGGTGGTGAGCTGAAGGAAGATTTCGTCGCCCTTCCAGAACTCGAGATCGAGGCTGCGCCAGGCGAGTTTTTCATCCTTCTCTTCCTTGAGTTCGACGGCCTTGTGAATGGTGCCGGTGCGCGGGTAGTTCTGCACGACGTACTTTGCCTTCACGCCGCCGTTTCCGGCGACACGGAACCACAGGGTGCCTCCTTTGCATTGGAAACGATCGGTGAAGACGACGGCGCGATCTTTTTGAGTGAGTGTGTTGGAGATGTAGCCGCCGGGGTGGATGCGAATGCTTTTTTCGGTGAGGGAGAATTCGCCCGGCTTGGAGCGTGGGAGGCCGTGGAAGGTGAAAGTGAAAGCGGGTTTTTTGTCTGACGGGTTGGACAAGTCAGGCTGGTCTGACGGGAGTTTGGAAAGCCAGTCGGTGATGAGGTTGGCTTTGATCTGGGTTTTGAGTTTTTGAAGTTCGGCGCGGATGGCGTTTCCGGTGCCGGGGGCATTGGCGTCGATGACGGCGGGGTGGGTGCTGGTGAAGATGCCGTAGAGGGCGTAGAAGTCGGTCTGGCTGATGGCGTCAAACTTGTGGTTGTGGCAGCGGGCGCAGCTGACGGTGAGCGCCTGGAAGGCCTTGGTGACGGTGTCGATCTGATTGTCGGTGAAGGTGACCATCTCATCGAGCGAGTCGACCGGTGAGAAGCCATGCAGCACCATGCGGAGCTGGGCGATGCCGATGGCGCTTTCATTGATGCCGTTCTTCACGCGAGGTGTTGGCAGCAGGTCGCCAGCGATGGCCTCCCTGACGAGCTGAGGCCAGGGGACGTCATCGTTGAAGGCCCGGATGAGGTAGTCGCGGTAGCGCCAGGCGTAAGGGATGGCTGGGTCGCCTTCGGAGCCGTAGGACTCGGCGTAGCGCACCCAGTCCATGAAGTGGCGGGCCCAGCGTTCGCCGAACTGCGGGGAGTTTAAGAGGGTGTTGATCTGGTCGGACGGTGTCGACTTGTCAGACAGGTCGGACGGGGGTAGGCCGGTGAGGATGTAACTGATGCGACGTCGGAGGGTGGCGGGATCAGCAGATGGTGCGGCGGGGATGTTTTGTTTTTTCAGTTCGGCTTCGATGAAGTCGTCGATGGAAGGAGTTTCCGGTTGGGCTGAACCTGAAACTTGAGACTTGGAGCTTGAAACCTGGATCGGCTGAAACGCCCACCACTCCTTGCGACGCTGCAGCGTGGCGGACCACGCAGTTTCCTTCTCGATCTGCTCCTTGCTTGGCGGGGCGTCGCGGGGGTCGGGGGCGCCTTCGCGAATCCAATGCTCGAAGTCCGCGATGACCTTGGCGTCCAGCTGGGCTCCGTTTTTGGGCATCTTCAGGTCCTCGTGCTCGTGCCTGAGCGTTTGGATGAGGAGTGAATCGGCGGGGTTGCCGGGCCTGATGGCGGTGCCGGAGTCACCACCGGCCTGCCAGCCGGCTCGGGAGTCGAGGACGAGGCCGCCTTTCTGCTTGGTGGCGGTGCCGTGGCACTCATAGCATTCCTGGGCGAGGATGGGTCGGATGCGCGACTCAAAGAACTCGAGCTGCTGTGGCGTTGGTGCGGCGAAGGAATGGCCGCCAAGGATCGCAGAGAGCGCAAAGAGTGTTTTTTTCATGCCAGGAGTCTGCGGGTGATGGTTTCGGCGGCCTGGATGCAGAGGTGGCCGAGCTTTTCGAATTGATCGCGCTTCACGCGGAAGCTCGGGGCCATGACGGTGACGGCTGCGACGGGGTAGTGATATTCATCGAGCACGGCCGCAGCGGCGCAGTGGATGCCTTCGAGACCTTCGGCGAGGTCGGTGGAGTAGCCGCGCCTGCGTGTTTTGACGAGGTCGGTTTCAAGGGCGCCGCGGGTGGCGAGCGTGGTGCTTGTGTATTGCTTGAGCTTCACGTTTGCGAAGAAGGCGTCGAGCTCGGCGGCGGGCAGGTGGGCGAGGACGGCCTTGCCGGGGGCGCAGGAGTACATGGGCACCTGGAGGCCGACGGTGCTGCTGACCTTGATCGGCTGCGAGGAGATGCACTGCTCGAGCACGGTCATCTTGTGGTTCACGCTGGTGAGCAGCTGCGCGGTCTCGCCGGATTCGTCGCGCAGCCATTTGAGGGATTCCAGGCCGCAGACGACGAGACTTTTTTCGCGCACCTGGGGGCGGGAGAGGTCGAAGAGCTTGTTCGTGAGCACGAAGCGCTTGTCGTCCTCACGGCGCTGGAGGTAGCCGCGGCTGTGCAGGGTGGCGGTGATGCGGAAGACGGAGTTCACGGGCAGGTCGAGCTCGCGGGCGATCTCGGTGAGACTCAGGCCGGCTCGGTGGCGGCCGAGCAGTTCCAGGATGGCGAGTGTGCGCTCCGTTCCGGGCGCCAGGGTGTCGTCGGTGAGGGGGATGGCGGCTTCTTTGTGCATTTCCATATTCAGAAACGTTTCTGGATTTGGAAATCTTGCGTGTTGATGCAGGACGGTCTAGGAAGGCCGGCAAACTTCATGAAGTCCGTCATCGCCGTCCACCCAGGTCATCTTGAGATCCTTGAAACGCCCGTGCCAAGGCCGGGGCCCTATCAGGCGCTGGTGAAGACGGAATGCGCCTGCCTCTGCAACCGGACGGACAGCGAGCTGCTGCACG
>Ga0315900_10003706_pt1 | contig 22110 bp, 17 predicted proteins | sample LakEriMetagenome_FD_203521 | JGI IMG/M metagenome (GOLD analysis project Ga0315900, IMG submission 203521) | Freshwater fungal communities from buoy surface, Lake Erie, Ohio, United States - Buoy 12 MA114 | ecosystem: Environmental > Aquatic > Freshwater > Lake > Lake biofilm | place: USA: Lake... | reverse complement strand
CTGGCCTCCGGGTTGCTGAGCGGCACGAACTACTCGTTCAAGGCCTACGTCCGCACGAGCAAGGGCGTGACGTACACCGCCGTGGGCTCCTTCACGACCGCCTGAGACGATCGACCCAGGCCGGTCCGCGGGCGGCGTTCCCGACGGCGTCTTATACTGGCGGCCTCATGAGTGTCACAGCCGCCGGCGACGAGCCGTTGATCGTGAGCGTGTCGGGTCTGCGCGGCATCGTGGGCCGCACGCTCACCGGGGCTGTGGCCGCCCGCTACGCCGCGGCGTTCGCCGCCACGCTGCCGCCGGGGCCCGTGGTGATCGGCCGCGACGGTCGCTCCAGCGGCCCGGAACTCGCCGCCGCGATCGCCGACCGACTCGCCGGCCTGGGACGGGATGTCATCGACTGCGGCGTCGCGGCCACGCCTACGGTCGGCGTGGCCGTCCGCGAGCAACGGGCCACAGGCGGGATCCAGATTTCAGCCAGCCACAATCCGGCCCGCTACAACGGCATGAAACTGTTCTCGGCGGCGGGCCGCGTGCTCACGGCGGCGGCCGGCCGCGAGGTGTTGACCCGCTTCGAGGCGGCCTCGGACGTGGGGTCGTCGGCCCTGCCCGGAAAGCGCGGCGAGGTGCGGGCGTTCGACGCCGGCCCCGTTCATACGGCGCTCGTCGCGGCCATCGTGGACGTGGCGGCGATCCGGCGGCGCCGGCCGCGTGTCTGGCTCGACAGCGGCCACGGTGCCGGCAGCCGCGTGGCCCGACCACTGCTCGAGCATCTGGGCTGCGACCTGACGATCGAGGGCGGTGTGCCGGATGGCCTCTTCGAACACGAGCCGGAGCCGACCGCGGAGAATCTGGCCGGACTCCTGCCACGGATACCTGCGGCGGGGGCCGATGTGGGATTTTTCCAGGATCCCGATGCCGATCGGCTGGCGATCGCCACGGCTGCAGGGCGGTACATCGGCGAGGAGGCGACGTTGGCGCTGGCCGTCGATGCCGTCCTCTCCCGCACGCTCGGGCCGATCGTCGTCAATTGCTCGACGAGCGGGATGGCGGCGGCGATCGCCGCGCGGCACGGCGTCGCCTGCGGCGTCTCTGCGGTGGGCGAGGCGAATGTGGTCGAGGAGATGCTGGCTGCCGGTGCGGTGTTCGGAGGTGAGGGAAATGGCGGCGTGATCGACCCGCGGGTGGTGCTCGTGCGAGACAGTTTCGTGGCCATGGCGCTGGTGCTGGAGCGGCTGGCGACGGGCGCCGCCACCACCACGGTTGACGGCCTGGCCGGCGACCTTCCGCCGTTCACGATGAAGAAGGCGAAAGTCGGCCTGTCGCCGGGCTTGCGTGGGCCCGCGCTCGTCGCTGCCATCGACCGCGTGGCGGCGGCGTTTCCGGAGGCCGTCCAGAGCCGGCTCGACGGCCTGCGACTCGATTGGACAGGCGGTTGGTTGCTCGTGCGCTCGAGCAACACCGAGCCGATCGTGCGCATCGTGTGCGAGTGTGCCGGCACCGACCGGGCTCCCGTGGACGAGGCCATCGCCCGGGCGGCCGCGGCACTGGGCACCTCGTAGCGGCGCGGCTGCACGACCAGCGGGAGCATCGCGTGAACGTGCCGGCAGGCAACGAGGGGCTGGCCAGCCTCAGCGACGAGGAACTCGCGGCGCAGGCCGCCCGCGAGGGTTCCGATGGAGTGGCCTTCACCGCCCTCATGGACCGGTTTCGCGATCGCGTCTGGCGGGTCTGCTGGCGCCTGATGGGCAGCCAGCACGACGCCGAGGATGCCGCCCAGGAGGTTTTCGTCCGGCTGTTTTTTGAGCGCGGCAGGTTCGCGGGCCGGAGTCGCTACTCGACCTGGCTGCACGGCGTGGCGATCCGCACCTGCCTGTCGCTGCGCCGGTCTCGGTCGCGCCGGCGGCGCCGGGAAACGACCGAGATCAGCGCCGGCGGGGATCCGCTGCCGGTGACCGTGGTGCCCGATCCTCAGCCCCCGCCCGCCGCGGCGATCGACGCGGCACTCGACGCCGAGAAGCTGCTGGCCGGGCTCGACGAGGAGGATCGAGCGCTCGTGCTGATGAAGTTCGCGGAAAGCCATGAGTACGAGGAACTGGCCGAAATGTTCGACACCACGGCCGGCGCCCTCCGCATGCGGGTCAGCCGGATCCGGGAGAAGCTTGCGGCCCGGTCCGGCACGCCGGGCCGAGGGGGCTGACGGACGGTCGCCGTGCCGTCCGCAAAGTCTGCCAAACCGGGTGATTTCACGGGGAAATTACCGCCCCTAAAAAAATTGTGACGCGGCCGGGGGCGGCGGCAACTCACTTCTGGCGGGACGATCGGTGGCCATGTGGCTGCCGCGGCCCGCCCGGAGTCGTGGCGGATGGATCTGCTCGAACAACTGGCCGACGTGACGGTGCCGCCCGTGCCGGCGACACCCACGTTCACCGCGGGCGTGCGGCGCAAGCTCTACCCGCGGCTCCTGGCCCTGCACGTCGCCGAGTTCGCGCTCGGCGCCACCGTGTGGGCCGCGGGCTGGTTTTTCGCGGCACTGTTCGCAGCCCTCCGCTTCACGGCCACGGGATCGTGGCCGCAGTCACGGGGCCAGGAGGCGACGCGCGGCGACGCGCACTGACAAGACACGCGCCGGCACGGCTGCCGGCGGGACAGGTTGGGTTGCGGGCCAACGGAACAATTCCCGCAGGGTTCGGCCGCGGCGGTCCATGACGGACGGCCGGGGCGATGGAGGAGATCGAGATGGCTGATTTCATTCTGTTCGGGCAGACGGCCGCCGAGACGGCCCGCGAGACGGTCGATCTGTCGAAGCAGGCGCTCGTCGACAGTTTCACCCAGGCCTGGAGCCAGGTGATCCTGCTGGCGCCGAAGATGGTGGCGATGGTGTCCGTGCTCGTGGTGGGCTACGTCCTCGCCCGCTGGGTGGCCGGCCTGATCACGGTCGTGAGCGAGAAGATCGGCCTGCAGACGGCCGCCGAGAAGAGCGGGCTTGCCAAGAGCATGCACGACGTGGGCATCCAGCGTCCCGTGCCGGCGATCGTCGGTGTGCTGACGTTCTGGCTGCTGATGTGCGTGTTCGTGATGGCGGCCTTCAACATCCTCGGCCTGCAGAGCGTGTCGAACGCCATGGGCGAGGTGGTCAACTACATCCCGCGGCTGCTCGTGGCCACGGTGGTGGTGGTGATCGGCCTGCTGGCAGCGACCTTCCTGCGCGGCGTGGTGGCGACCAGTGCCGATCGCGTGGGCCTGTCGTACGCCGAGTATCTGGCCGGCGGCTGCTACTGGGTGCTCTCGATCCTGACTTTCATCGCGGCCTTCAACCAGCTCGGCATCCAGTTCGCGCTGCTCGAGAAACTGATCCTGATCGGGTCGGCCGGGCTGGCGGCGGGCTTCGCCTTGGCGTTCGGACTCGGTGGCCGCGACGTGATGGCGGGCATCCTCTCCGGCTACTATGTCCGGCAGCGGGTGCAGGCGGGTGACACGGTGAGCGTGGCCGGCCTCGAGGGGACGGTCCGTGAGGTGGGGCCCGTGGCCACGGTCATCGAGACCCGGGAGAACGGCCTCGTGTCCCGGCACTCGGTGCCGAACTCGCGGATGCTGCAGGAGGCCGTCCGCTGAAGAACGGAAGTCCGGCGGCGGCAGAGGCCGCCGGGTGTCGGCTCGCCGTGCACTCAAGTCTGCCGGCGTGAATGATGAATGGCGGGCCCGCGGCGTGAGAGTGCCGCGGGCCCGCGATGTTCACGGACGGACCGCCCATGCACGCGGCCGCTTTGCCGGCGTTGAGCCAGGCTGGTAAAACGACGCGTGGGCGATCTGGGACGTTCGCCTGCGAACGCATGAGGTGACGCATGGGCTGCAGGGCGTGGTGGAACGTGGTGTGGGCCGCGGTGATCGTGGCGGCCGTCATGCAGCAGGGGCGAGGTCAGACGGCGGCCGAAGCCGAACCGGCCTTCACGTTGACCTCGAAGAACGACCCCTCGAAGCCCGTTCCCGGCGGCGTGCGCTGGTTCGGACGTGAACACCAGAAGTGCCTGGCTCGGACGCGAGCCAAGGACTTCGAGATGTGCCTGCTCGGCGACTCGATCACGGCGATGTGGCCGGGGGATCTGTTCAACAAGTACTTCGGTAAGTACCGGGCCGCGAACTTCGGGATCGGGGGCGACCGGTGCGAGAACGTGCTCTGGCGGTTGCAGCAGGGGGAACTGGCGGGCACGTCACCGAAGCTGATCATGCTGCTGATCGGCACGAACAACCAGGGCATGAACACCGCGGAGGAGGTGGCCTGGGGTGTGGGATTGGTGGTGAAGCGGCTCCGCGAGGTGTGTCCCGAATCGAAGATTCTCCTGGTGGGGATCTTCCCGTCGCGGGGCACTCCCTACGCCAAGACGAGGCAGATCAACGAGGCCACGGCGAAACTGGCGGACGGCGCCTCGGTCCGCTTCATCGACCCGGGGCTCAAGATGCTCACGGAGGAAGGAGAGGTGGAGCCCGGCGTGCTCAGCGACGCCGTGCATCTGACGCCCAAGGGATATGCGATCTGGGGCGATGGCACGGCCGAGGCCGTTGCCGAGATGATGGGGCAATAGTCCTCGTCCGGGCGGCTTCCGCCCGAGCCGCATGTCTACTGTCGCACCAGGACCCGCGATCCGGGGCCGAGGATGTCGAGCAGTTCGTCGAGGTCGCGGATCGACACGACGAGGCTCGAGGGCGGCGAATCGTCGCTGACGACGTTGGGGTCATCGGCCGCCTCGATGACGAGGCCCTCGCCCAGGGCGAGCCCGCGCCGTCCCGCACCCGGCCCTGCCGCCGGCATGACGTCGGCAGCGCCGCGGCGGACCTCCGTCACCGGCAGAGAGCCGCCCACTCGTCCCAGGAACTGCCGGCCCACGACGACCGGAAAACTGCCGGCGTAACTGCCGGCCAACTGCAGGCTCAGTCTGCGGCGCGAGATGCTCACCACGGCATCGAAGGGACCGCGGACGAGTTTCATGTGTTCGCCGGGAACCAACCGCATCGGGTCGGCCACGCCGTTGATCTTGGCGAGAAGCTGCCAGGAGACGCCGAGCGGCGCGGCGATCGCCGGGAGAGTGTCGCCAGCCGCAACCACGTACGGCGCCAGCAGGAGGTCCTGCTGCGAGTAGAAGACCGTGCCGGCCAACTGTCCCAGCAGGTCCTCCAGCCGCTGGCTCTCCTCGAGTCCCAGTGAAGGGTCGTCGTACCACACCGAGAGTCCGGCGAGGGCCTCCGCGTAACGGCTGGCGGCGAGTTTATCGTGCGCATCGGACCAAGCGGCGGCGAACGCCGACGGGGAACTCGACGTGGCGGCGGAGGCTGCAGGCGCGAGCGCCGCGGCGGGCGCCGGCGGTTCGGCGCCGGGCAGCGTGGCGTAGCGCTCCGGCCTGCCGACTGAGGTGGCAGTGGGCTCGTTGCCGGGCGGCGGTGCCGACTCGGCGTTGAGATAAGTGGGTGCCGAGACGCTGGCGGCAGCCACTGCGACGGGCGCGGCGAGAGACGCCGCGGTCGGCACTGCGGCGGGCACGGCAGCGGCCGGCGCTATCGTGGTGGCCTCCAGGGGCGCGGGAGGAGCGGAGATCGCGGGGGCTCCAGGCGTTGCGGCGGGCAGCGATGCAGGCCCCTGGGCCGCCGGCGTCGGTGTCGCGGGGTACGTTGCGGCGGCGGGGGCCGCCGCAACGGCCGCCGGTTGGGACGCCGGCGTGGCGGCAGGCACGTCGACCTGCGGTGGCTGGAAGGCGGGAGCCGCCTGATCAGCGGTTTCCGCCGGGCCGGGTGACGGCCCCTTCTGGACGACCGAGTAGGCGCCGTACAGGATCGTGCCGAACAAGACGAGCACCACCAGCGGCTTGATGGCTTCCATGGAATCAGCGTCCCGTGACGGGGAGATGTTTTTCTTGGGCCGGGCGGCCATGGGTCGCGGAACCCTCGGGGGGCGAGTGCCGGAAACGCGATGCTGTCACCCCTGACGGTCTGTCGACGGGGCGTCGGGTCGCGGATGCTAGATGACCCTGCGTAGCCATGCCAGCCCGCTTCCAGACCTGAAAAAAGGCTTTCGGCGGTAGGTGGGCCATTCCCAAACCCGGTCCCGGGAGGCCGCCGTGATCGCCTCCGCAGGGGGGAGGTGCGTATGATCATGTCCTTCCGGGCGGCTTTCGGGATCAGTGCCGTGATGCGTTCTCGAGATGTTGACCTGACGCGTGTGCGCGACGTCGTCGCCGTGGTGCTCGCCGGCGGCCGCGGCGCCCGCCTCGATCCTCTCTCGCGCGACAGGGCCAAACCGGCCGTGCCCTTCGGCGGTACCTACCGGATCGCCGATTTCGCCCTCTCCAACTGTCTGAACAGCGGTCTGCGCCGGTTGCTCGTGCTCACGCAATACAAGGCCCGTAGCCTCGACCGGCACCTCAACCTCGGCTGGCACCGCTTCTTTTGCCGCGACCTGGGCGAATTTCTCGACGTGCTGCCCCCGCAGCAGCGGGTGGACGAGCATTGGTACCTGGGCACCGCCGACGCCGTGTACCAGAACATCTACTCGCTGGAGATGGCCGCGCCGCGGCTGGTCGTGGTGCTCGCGGGAGACCACGTCTACAAGATGAACTACCAGTCGCTCGTCGACGCGCACGAGGAAAGCGGTGCCGACGTGACGATCGCCGCGCTGCCCGTGCCCCGCGAGTCGGCGCACGAATTCGGCACCATGGCCGTCGATGCCACCGGCCGCGTTCGCGATTTCCACGAAAAGGTCGCCGATCCGCCGCCGCTGCCGGGGCAGCCGGGTCACACGCTGGCCTCGATGGGCATCTACTGCTTTTCGTCCGACTTCCTCCTCGAGCAACTGCGACGCGACGCGGTCGATCGGGGGAGCCGCCACGATTTCGGCCACGACCTGCTCCCCAGGATCGTGCACACGCACGGCGTGCAGGCCTTCCCCTTTCGCGATGAAAACCGCAAGCGCGAGGCCTACTGGCGCGACGTGGGCACGCTCGACGCCTATTTCGAGGCCAACATGGACCTCGTCGAAGTCGATCCGCAACTCAACCTCTACGACGAGCACTGGCCGATTCGCACGCATCATCCCGCCTACCCGCCCCCCAAGTTCGTGTTCGCCGGCGAGGGGCCCGACGCCCGCCGCGGCGAGGCCACCGACAGCCTCGTCTGCCCCGGCGCGATCATTTCCGGGGGACGCGTGAGCCGCTCGATCGTCGGCCCGGGCGTGCGCGTCAACAGTTACGCGCGGGTCGACGAGAGCATCATCTTCGAGGGTGTCGACGTGGGCCGGCACGCGGTGTTGCACCGGGCGATCATCGACAAGGACGTCCGCGTGCCCCCGGGGACGACCATCGGCGTCGATCCGGACGAGGATGCCGCGCGGGGCTTGACGGTTTCGCCGGAAGGTGTGACCGTCGTGCCCAAGGGCTTCCAATTCGAGGACTCCGTCGCGACCGTTCCGGCGCGGCCCATCCACTGATCCCGCGTTTCCGGCCGGATGCCATGCCCAAGCGCAACCTGATCCTGCTGCTCGCCACGGTGGCCACCTGCCTGGCCGCCGTCGCCGCCCGTGAGCGCGATGCCCAGGGGCGGCGCTTCGGCGAGGTCATGTCCATCGTGGACCGTGCCTACCTGGAGCCGGTCGACGGCGACGCGCTGTTCGACGCCGCTGTGGACGCTGCCCTGTCGCGGCTCGACGAGCACTCCGCCTTCGTCCGCGGCGAGGGACGTCGGGAGTTGGAGAAGGCCCTCGATCAGCGCTTCGGCGGAGTGGGATTGGAGTTGTCGATCGACGACCGCCGGCAGGAACCGGTCGTGGTGACTCCGGTGCCGGGATCACCCGCTTGGCGGGCGGGCATCGTGGCTGGCGACCGCATCGAGGCCATCGACGGCGTGGCGACCGCCGGCATGCAGCTTCGGGAGGTGGTCGACACGCTGCGCGGCCGTCAGGGCCAGCCGGTGACGCTGCGGATCGTGTCGCCATCGGCTCCGGGAGGCACGCTCGACCCCGCCGCCGCGCCGCAGGCCGCCCCGGCCCGTGACGTGACGCTGGTGCGCGACATGGTGCGAGTGGAAAACGTGCTCGGCGATCGGCGGCGCGCCGACGGCAGCTGGAACTGGATGCTCGAGGGCGACCCGCACGTCGCGCTGGTGCGGATCACCGGCTTCGGCGAGCAGACCGCGGCGGAACTCGCCGCCGCGCTCGAGTCGATCGCCGCGGAGCCCGACCTCCGTGGAGTCGTCATCGATCTGCGGGGCAACCCTGGTGGCCTGCTGTCGGCGGCCGTGGAGGTGTGCGACCTGTTCCTCGAAAACAACGTGATCGTGATCACGCGCGGCCGGCGGAGTGCCGGGGCGGCCGCCGACGAAGGCGTCGCCGACGTGCGGCGGGCCACGGCGGGCGCTGTCCTCGAAGGGGTGCCGATCGCCGTGCTCGTCGATGGCCTGACCGCCAGCGCGGCCGAAATCGTGGCCGCTTGCCTGCAGGATGCCGGCCGGGCACGGGTCGTGGGCAGCCGATCCTTCGGCAAGGGGACCGTGCAGTCGATCCTTCCGCTTTCCGACGGTCGCGGGTTGATCAAGATCACGACATCCGAATACCTCCGGCCCAGCCGGGCCAACATCCACCGCGGCCCCGATGACGGTGACGACGCGACGTGGGGAGTGTCGCCCGATGCGGGCTGGGACATCGTTCCCACCGCAGAGGCTGCGGAACGCGTGCGTGAGTGGCGGCATCGACGCGACGTGGTCCCGCCGCGCGAGGATGCCGTCGCGCCGCCGTCCGGATCCCCGGCCGTCCTGCCCCGGGACGTTGATGCGGTGCTGGCCCGCGGCATCGAGGCGTTGGCTGGCCGCTAAAACTTCAGGTGGCGTCGCGGATTTCCGCGGCCAGAAAGAAACTGCCCGCCACCACCACGATCCCGTTTCGCCCCACCAGTGACCGGGCCAGCCGCAACGACTCGGCCGGACCCTCGGCCACGGCGGGCTGCGGTAGCCGGGCCAGCCTGCAGGCGGCCACGAGGCGATCGACGGGAGCGGCACGCGGGTTCGTCGCGTAGCTGGTCACGATCACCTGATCGAAATGACCGGCTGCCGTCGCCAGCATCTGCTCCACCTGCTTGTCGCGGCTGGCCGCGAACACCAACGCCCGCCGGCGGCCGGGCCGGAGTTCGGCGGCCAACGCCCCGACGAGCGCCTCCATCGAGGCCACGTTGTGGGCGGCATCGACGATCACGAGCGGCCGTTTGGCCACAGTTTCGATTCGGGCCGGCAACCGCACGGACGCGAGAGCGGTGGCGATCGCCCGCTCGGGCACAACGATGCCCCGGCGGTCGAGTTCGGCGGCGGCCACGACTGCCAGGGCTGCATTGTCGGCCTGATGCCGTCCCGCCATGCCGAGGCGATAGCGCCGGTGGACGCCGGCAGGGAACTCCACGTCGACGGTGCCCGGGTGCCGGGCGGCCGGCAGGTGGTTGGCGTGGAAGTCGCGTCCCAGTTGCAGGAGCGGTGCCCGCCGCCGGCTGGCGGTCGCCGCGATCACGCGGGCGGCAGCCGAATCCACCGCTCCCGACACGACCGGACAGCCGCGCTTGATGATGCCGGCTTTCTCGGCGGCGATTCGCGCCACCGTGGGGCCGAGCAGCGCCATGTGATCGAGGCTGATGCTCGTGATCACGGTCACTTCGGGCCGGCACACGTTCGTGGCGTCGAGTCGGCCGCCGAGCCCTGTCTCCAGCACGGCGACATCGACTTCCGCATGCGCGAAGTGAACGAATGCGGCGGCTGTCACCACCTCGAACCAGGTGGGGCCAAGGCGACGACGGCGGGCAGCGATACGGTCGAGCGCCTCGACGGCGGGGATCACCGCAGAGAACGCCGCGACGAGGTCGGCGACACCGATCGGCTTGCCGTCCACGCAGATCCGCTCCTCGATGGCGTGCACGTGCGGCGACATGTAGCGGCCCGTGCGGTGGCCGGCCGCCTGAAGGATCGCCGCCAGCATGGCGACGGTCGAACCCTTGCCCTTGGTGCCCGCGACGTGGGCGACCGGAAACCGTTCCTGCGGGACGCCGACCTCCGCGAGCAGGCGGCGGACGCCAGTCAGGCCGAACGTTCGGCCCGGGGAGGCCCGGGGCGTCACGCGTTCGAAATTCGTGCGCTGGTCGAGCCACTCCAGGATCCTGCGGCGTGCGGCGGGTCCGGTTTTCCTTGATCCGCCCATCTTCCGCAAACTCCCGCGATGGGGTCCGCCGTCCGAGCGTCGGCGGGGGCCCGAGCAAACCACAGAGTCTATCCACGGATCCCAGCCCGCCGTGCGGAAAGCGGGCTTGACCGTGGCGGGGCGTTCCAAGACTTTTGCCACCCCGGCGGAGCGGCGGCGGCCCCGCTGGCTCGGCCCGGATTCGCGGATTTTCCCCAATGCCTGGTCGCCTCTCACGGACGCCGTCGTTCGCCACCTGGACGGTGCTGGCGCTGGCGGCGGTCATGGCGTCGGCCCAGGAACCGCTGCCAGCACTGCAGGGGACGGTTGCCGAAGCAGGTCCGCCGCCGATGTACGTCGCGGAACCCTTTGGCGGGAATGGGTTCGCGGGCATGCCGGCCGGTATCACTGGAGACGACCTGCCACGCTGGCCGCGCTGGTTCGCCGGCGCGAGCGGACTGGTGATGACCCGCACGCTCCCTTCTGGAGCGGCCACCATGCAGCCGTTGGGCAGCACGCAACTCACCACATCCTCGGCGGCTGCGACGTGGCCCGGGGGTGTGGACCTGCACCTCGGCCGCTGGTTCGGCCCCCGCCAGCAAAACGCGGTCGAACTGATCTACTGGGGCGTCTACGATTTAGGCTCGTCGGCGAGCGCGGCGAGCGCCCCGCCGGCGATCGACGCCATTCCACAGGCCCCGGGCGTGGCACTGGGCGGCCAGCCGGCGTCCACGTTTCTCACCAATGCCGCCGGCCAGCAGATCGGCCGTTCCGACGTCATCAATGACGTGGAGATCAACTGGGTCTACTCGTTGTGGGAGCGGCCGGAGTTCCTGCCCCGGGAGCGGGCGGTGAACCTGATGTGGCTGGTGGGCTTTCGCTTCTTCGAAGTGGGCGACACGCTGTTGCTCAACAGCAGCACGGGCAACGCCTCCCTCGGCGGCCTCAACCTCAACGTGGCCACGAACAACAACATCTACGGTGCGCAGGTCGGTGCGAAGTTCGACTGGCTGATGCTGCCCCGGCTGCGTTTCAATGTGGTGCCGAAGTTCATGATCGGCGGCAACTCGATCACCAACACGACGTCGCTGGCGGGCACGTCGGGCACCGCCGCCACGTTCACGTCGGACGGTTCGACGGCGAGCGTCCACTCCACGCTGGGGGTCTTCTCCTGGCTCGGCTCCGTCGACACCGGCCTGGCCTGGGACGTCACCGATCATTGGAGTTTGTGTATCGGCTATCGCGTGGTGGGCGTGGGCAACATCGCCCAGGCCGACGGCCAGTGGCCGTCCCTGATCACCACCCCTGCCTCGCTGGCGGGCATCGAAGCCGGTTCGAGCACGATCATTCACGGTGGGTTCGCCGGGTTCGAAGGCCGCTACTGACGGGAAGCCTGAGCGGGGTCTCGCGCATGCCTGGTCGGCTCGTGCCTAGAATGACGCGGTGACGTTTGATCCCGGCGTCCTCGAGGAGATGTGCCGATGCAGCCCCAGCAGGCCTGTGACCTGAATGCGAAGAAGTGCCTGCCTTGCGAGGGTGGCGTGGCCCGGTACGAGGCGAGCGCGGCCGAGGCCCAACTCGCCCTGTTGCCGCTCTGGAAGCTCACCCACGATGGCACGCGAATTCGCCGCGACTGGAAACTGCCCGACTTTCGCTCGGGCATCAGGCTGATCAACAACGTGGCGGCGTTGGCTGAACGCGAGCAGCACCACCCCGACCTGCATCTGGAGGGCTACCGGCGGGTGTGGATCGAGATCCACACCCACGCCATCGGCGGTCTGTCCGAGAACGACTTCATCCTGGCGGCCAAGATCGACGTCATCGCGCCGGCCTGAGCGGTCGCAGCGTCACGGCGCGGCATCCGTCGGCCCGGGCTGGGGAAGAGGCACCTGATCTGCAGCAGGCGGCGGTCCCCGCAGCAGATCTCTCAACCGACCCCGTCGCGGGGGGGCCGCGTCCGGGTTGGCCGCGTCGGCGGCCCGGCGCTCGGCGCGGCGTTTGGCCACCTCGTCGAGCACGCCGCCGACGAGATCGACGATGGCTTCCGTCGTGCCGTCAGTCGATGGTGTCACGGGTGGTGCCGAAGGGGTTTGTCCTGGCTGCAGATCGGGCTGGGGCACGGGCGGTACGGCAGGCGTGGGTGGCGGCCGCCGTCCGTCGCGAATCCGGTCGATGAGGCCGGTGACGACCTGGCCGGCGGCCTCCTTGATCGAGCCGTCGAATTCGATGCGTGGCTGGCCGAGCACGCCTCCCACGCCCAGCGACACGGTCTTGCCCGCGAGTGCCGCCAGCAGCGGCTTGTCCTGGGGCAGGTCGGCCGGGATCGGGAGCGAGAGTTTGAGGTCGAGCGACCGGTCGTCGAGGCCCACCGAGCCCTGTGACCGCACGTCGAGTCGCTGGCCGGGCTTGGCCAGAGGCAGACCGAACTCCAGACCGTCATGCCAGATGCGGCGTTCGGCCAGACGGAAGGAGACATGCGATTCGTCCGCGATGCGGATCGCCGGCGGGGGCGGCAACTGGCCGGGGAGCGACCGGAACATCCCCTCGACGAGCGGGCCGGGGCCGACCACCACCTCGTGCATGGAGAGCACGCCGGCCAGTTCACCCGCTGCCGGTTGGCCCACGGGGAGGCGGGCGCCGTCGAGACGAAGCGAGAAGCGGCCACTGGTCCGCGTGGCGTCGGCCAGCACCGGCGCGATGTAGGCGAGCACGCTCTGCGCCACGCCAGGTTCCAGCCGTGCCTGGGTGAGGAGTTGCACGGGTTCGACCGTCCACTCGCTCCATCCCCCGGTGGCCGGGGCGAGGGAGGCGCGGACGTCGATGGGATCGCTGATCCAGGGTTCGGCGGTCCAGGGACCGCCGATGCCCACGATCGCGTCGTCGACGTCGACTCGCATGCGGACGGGGCTGCGGCGCGGTGGCTTCGTGCCGGGTGCCACCTTGGGCTGGGCCGGCTTGACGAACAGGCCCTCCAGGTTCGACCGCTGCCGGTCGTCGTAGCGCACGGCGACTTCAAGGCCTTCGATCCGCAGCGTGCCCAGGTCTCCGGCCGAGAGCAGGATCGCCGCGAGTCCGTGGCTGCCGGCGATGCGTTCGATCGTGATCGGTGCGCTGCCCCCATCCCGGGGCATGATCTTCACATCCTCGAGCACGACCGGACCGGCCCAGCCCAGACGGACCCGTCCCAGTGTCACGTCAGCCTGCAGTTCGGGGATCGCACCGGCGATGAAACGGGATAACCGCTGCGGGTTCGAGAGCAGCCAAGGAATGGCGGCGGTGCCGAGGAGTGCGACGAGCAGGATCGTGCCCAGAACGGCGCGGGCCTGCGATTGGAAAAAACCACGTCCGGCGGGCTGCGGATGATCGGGAGTGGCTGTGCCGGCTGCCATGTGGCGACTCTCTTCGGGCTGCGGATGGGGGAAGCGGGAACGGGCGGGTGGGCGTCCCGCCGAGCGGACCCGATTCTACGCCCGCGGGGAAGCGTCCGGCATGAATCAGGGCCCTGGCTCTGCTACACTGCGTCAAATCGCGGGCGTAGCTCAGTTGGTAGAGCGCTAGCTTCCCAAGCTGGATGTCGAGGGTTCGAGTCCCTTCGCCCGCTTTTCTGTTTTCGGCCGAATCAGCACGGAACGCCGTGCTTTCTGCGGCTTTGAGCCGACCCCTTTCGCCGCACGGTCGGCGATGCTCCCCGTGGCGGAACCGCCGGGCGTGATCCATGTTGCCCGTCCATCATGCGGCGGATGCCGTCACCAGACGAACCACGGATAGGGAGCGCTCGCCGATAGTGTCGTGCCGCCCACCTTCACGGTCGGATCGTCGAGCCGATGCACCTGCACCTCGCCAACCGAGATCGAGTAGAGGAATTCGCCGATGCGGATGCCTCTCTGCATCGGGCTGGCGTGCGTGATCTGGCCGAGATTCGTGAAGCCATCGCCCGAAGTCGTGTCCACCCGAAACACGACCAGCCCGTCGCCGCCGTTCCACCAGTCTCCCTGCTGCACGGGAAGGGCGAGGATGCCCTGGTCGGCGAACCAACTCAATGCATGGTGATCCCAGAGAGCAGACGACCACGACTCCCAGCCTTCGCCGGCGAACGTGTACGTCGCCATCCGAGCCGGTGCGGCGGGATTGCCGACGTCGAAAATCGACAACTGCAGGCCGAGCACACGGCCGGTTGCAGGATCGACATCGCGGCCCACGCCGAGCAGGTGCGTGGCGTCGAGCGGCTGCAGGTAGGAAGAGAATCCCGGCACCTTCAACTCGCCCACGACCCGCGGCGTCCGGGGATTGGCCAGGCTGATGACGAACAGGGGGTCGATCTGCCTGAACGTGCTCACGTAACCGACCTCGCCCACGAATCGAACCGAATAGATCTGCTCACCGGCGGCAAGGCCGGTCACGCTGCCGATCGTCTGCAGGTTGCCGGCGGAGGCGGCCAGCACGTACACGCCACTGGAGGCGGACGGCCCGAAACCGTTGGTCGTCGCCACCCTCAGCAGGCCGTCGTCGCTCTCGTCGAGCGAGAACTGGTCGAGCGTCGTGCCGGGCACGGCACCCATCGCGACAAGGGGGGCGTCGGCATTCTGCAGATCGAACTTGTAGATGTTCGTCGTCGAACCCGAGTCGGTCGCGTCCCACCAGGCGCCGTAGTGGGCTGCCGAGACGTAGAGACTCGATGTGGATGCGTAGACCGTGCCGGAGACGCCGGCGACCGAGGTCACCGCATCGGGGCCGGCGTGGTCGTCGGACGTCTCGAACGACGAAACCGACAGCATCGTGTTGTCATTCGCCGAGACCGGCAGGTAGGCGTGCCCAGGCGTGATGAGATCACCCGTCGTCGTGTCGCCGTCAGTCACGGTGACGCTGAAACTGGGGATGGTCGTCGAGCCCCAGGCATCTTCCAGTCGGGCCCGATAGGAGGCTTCGTCCTCGTAGACGTATCGCGTGCCGTCGCCGCCAGCGCCGACCCAGGGCGGGCAGGCGACCGGCAGGAGAGACGACATGGGGTCTGCAGGGTCGATCGGTACGGGGTCGAGCGGCTGCGGGTCGGGTGACGGGATCGTGATGATGGCCGGGGCGGGGACGTCGAACGTGTCCTGCGTGACCACCAGCACACGGCCTTCGATCGCGCGGGCGTCGACGAGCCAGCCGTCGAGCCGCGTGGTCTCGAGGATTGCGGGGGCGGAAGCATTCGATACGTCGATCACGGTGACGTTGACCCGTGGCTGCCAGTGCTGGTTCCACCAGGCCAGCCGGGCGTCGCTGCTCGGCGCGTCGTCGGCGATCGGCTCCCAGCTGTTTTCCTGCGAGACGACGGTAAGCCGCGTGCCGCTGAGGAACAGGGATCGTTCCCATCCCGGGGTCGCGACATGGCTGACCACGGCCAGGCGGTCGGCCGGATACGCGTTCACGATGTCGACGCCGTCGCCGGCGAGGACGTAGAGGTAAGAACCGTCGGTCTTGACCATATCCCCTTCGTCGACACCCACCACCTGATTGTTGGTGCCCGAGAAATCACCAGGCGACGATGGGTCGGCCACGGCCGAGGCGGCTCCGCCACCACGCGCGTCGTACATGACGACCGGCCAGCGCCACCAGGGCGACGTCTCCTTGCCGAGTTGGTCGCCCCACTGCGTCAACGCCATGTCGACGTACCACGACTTGAGCTGGCCGATGTCATCCAGGCCACGGAGCGGGTTCGTGCTTTCGTTGCCGATCAGCTGTTCGCCCACGGCGAGCCGGACCCGATCAACGCCCCGGGTGCCGAAAAACTGGTCGACGTTCCTGCCGCCATCGAGCACGTTTCTGCCGCCGCCGCCGCGAAGCGTATCGACGCCCGCATCGCCATGAAGGCTGTCGTTGCCCGCTGCACCGACGATCGAATCGTTGCCGGCGCCGCCCCAGATCGTGTCGCTCCCCTGGCCGCCGTTGAGCCTGTCGTCGCCAGACCTGCCGTAGATGATGTCCTTGCCGTCACTGCCACGAATGGTGTCGGCGCCCGCACCGCCGTCGAGCACCGTCCTGATTCGCGTGTTGCCGGGCAGGTCGATCGTGATCGCGTCGTTTCCACTGCCGGCGGAGATGCGAATCACCTTCACGGTGGTCTCGAGCCGCGTGCCGACGACGATGCCGTTGACGACGGCCCGCAACTGCCTCGAGTTCGTGGGATTGCGGTCGACGACGATCGTGTCGTCGGGATGCGACGAATCGGTGTCTCCCCGGATGCTCCACGTGCCCGAGAAGTAGCTGACGGCCAGTGCAAGACGTGGCTCGAGTTGCTCGCAGTGTGCGTGGAAGCCCGGCCCGCGCGAGCGGGCGGATCTGCGAGGGCGATCGCTGTGGCGTGCCATGGGGATGTCTCGGCGGGAAAACAGGGAACGAAGCATTTTCCCCCCCCCGGGGCGAAGTGTAAGGTAAGCACGCGTGCGGGTGGAGTCCAAACTGGGCTCGTGGAGGAGGTGTGAACGGCCGTAACGCGGCCACCGGTGACGCGTGCGCACCCGGCGTCTGCGAAAATTGCTGGGGCGGGCCGCCGGGGCCGTACGGCCCCGATGCTGTTAGTGTTCGATGTGGAACACGGCCCGGCTGATTTCGTCGAGCCCGGAGCCGAGTTTCCGCAGCAGCACCCGCTTTTCAGGCGTGGGGCCGTGGACGATCCATACGGTGTCGTCACTGAGGATCATCATGTGCGTCTGCAATTCGTCCACAGCCGCCAGTTTCGCCATCAGCCGAAAGGCATGGGGGCTGTCGCTGGCAGTCGGGCCCGCCGACTGCCACTGGGTGGCGCCACAGCGCAGTGAGGCGGCAGGCCGCAGGTTCTCCTCCACGTGCTCGCACGTCGCTCCACCGTCCCCGCTCCTGACCTGCATCAGCCACATGCCCCGCAGTTCCTCCGGTAGGGCCCCGATCGCGGTGACAGGGGCTTCCCGGGTGACTGGCAGTCGACACTGGGCGACGAGGTGCTCCGCTGACGCCGTCCGTTTCTCGAGTGCGGCGACGATGGCCATGGCCTCGAGTGCCGCGGCGTTCGTAGCGTCAACGAGCAGCAATTCACTCGCCAGAAACTCGATCCTCTCGAGCGCGGCCTTGCCGATGGCAGGTGATCCTGCAGGCTGCGAAGACGACAGGTGCCGGCGCAACTCCCCGAGTTCGTCGCGAGCCGTTTCGAGTGCGGCACGGCGGTCCTTCGTCACCCGCTCCACGTAGGCGATGTCGGCGGGCGACAGCGACTTCCACGACATGGAAAAACTCTCGCCGAACCCGCCTTCCTTCATGAGGTGGACTCGACGCTGCCCGTCTTCCTCGGTCACCTTCCAGAGCCGCGCCCTGGTCGAAGACTTGCCGCTCCTCGACGTCCACGTGCGGAGGTCCGCCTGCAGTTCCTGGGCCGGCAGGTCGGCGGCCAGCGGGGCCATGAGCAGCGCCGCCCAGACGGCCAGGCAGCGGACACGGGCGGCGGCCTCGGGGAGCGTGACGATGGTTCGGTGCTGCGTCATGCCTCACCAGGGGTGGAGCGGCGGCGGATGGACCACGATTTTAGACCAGGGTCAGGGCGTATCCCAAGCTGGCGACCACGATGTGGCACGTGCAAGCGGCCTGTCGTGCCTGCCGGAGAAATGCCCGCCGGCGGAAAACCGCGGTACCCTGCGGCACAATGACTCGCGTCTCGATCGCCCGACGTACAACGGGTTGTCGGCCGGTCCCCGAAACCATGCCGCGGCAGCATGGCGGGTCGGCAGACTGGGCAGTCCATGGTTCACGGTGTTCCCATGCGCGACGTGGAGTTCAGGCGGCTTCCGCAACTGGCCGTGGTGCTGTTCGCGCTGGTTGACGTGAGCCCGGCTCCGGCGGCCGATCTGATCATCACCGGAGGGCCGATCATCACCGTCGATGAGCGTCGGCCGCAGGCCGAGGCGCTGGCGGTGCGCGACGGTCGGATCGTGGCCGTCGGCAGCCGGGAGGAGGTGCTGCGTCTGGTGGGGTCGGCCACCGCGACGCTCGATCTCGGCGGTCGCACGCTGGTGCCTGGCTTCATCGATGCCCACGGGCACGCCTACTCCTGCGGCACGCAGTCGCTGGCCGCGAATCTCCGGGCGGCGCCGGACGGCCACGTGACCGATATCGCCTCGTTGCAGGCCACGCTGCGCCGCTGGGCAGCGGAGCGGGAGCGGGGCCGCGGCCCCGAGTGGATCCATGGCGTGGGCTACGACGACTCGCAACTGGCGGAGCGCCGTCATCCTGATCGGGACGATCTCGACGCGGTGTCCGCCGACCTGCCCGTAACCGTCATCCACCAATCCGGACATTTGGCGGCGGCCAACGGCCGGGCGTTGGCACGGGCCGGCATCGACGCCGCCACGCCCGACCCGCCGGGAGGGGCGATCCGCCGCCGTCCCGGTACTCAGGAGCCCGACGGCGTGCTGGAGGGGGCGGCGATTCAACTGGTCACGGCCGTGCAGCCCGCCGAGCCGGTCGATGCCGGTGCGATCGCCAGGGTGGCCCAGGATCTCTATCTGCAAAACGGGTTCACGACGGCTCAGGAGGGGAAGTCACGGCCGGCGGTCGATGCCGCCTGGGCCGGGCTGGCCGACTGCGGCGAACTGCTCATGGACGTGGTGTCGTATCCGAGTGCGACGCAGGGCCTGCAGGCCATGGAATCGCCCTACGTAGGACGCCGGTATCGCGGCCACTTCCGCATCGGCGGCGTCAAGGTCACGCTCGACGGGTCGCCGCAGGGACGCACGGCCTGGCTCACGCAACCCTACTACCGGGTTCCGGAGGGCCGCAGCATCGACTACGCGGGCTACCCGGCGCTCAAGGAGGAGAGGGTGTTCGCCATCGTGGACGAGGCCTTCGCGCGGGGGTGGCAGTTGCTCGCGCACGTCAACGGTGACGCGGCTGCCGACCAGCTGATCCGCGCCGTCCGCGCCGCCGAGCAGCGACACGGCAGGGCCGATCGCAGGACCGTAGCCATTCACGCCCAGACGGTCCGCGATGACCAGCTGGCGGCCTTCGCCGAGCTGGGCATCGTGCCCTCCTTCTTCACCCTGCACACCTTCTATTGGGGAGACTGGCACCGGCACACGGTGCTCGGCCCCGAGCGGGGCTGCAACATCTCGCCCACGGGCTGGGCCCTGAGGCGCGGCCTCCCGTTTACGGTGCACCACGACGCGCCGGTCGTGCCGGCCGATGGCATCCGCGTGCTGGCGGCCACCGTGAATCGCGTGGCCCGCGGCAGTGGCGACGTGGTGGGGGCGGAGCACTGCGTGCCACCGCTCATGGCCCTCAAGGCGATGACGCTGTGGGCCGCCCGACAGTACTTCGAGGAGGACGCGAAGGGCTCGATCGAGGTCGGCAAACTGGCGGATTTCACCGTGCTTTCAGCGAATCCACTCGCCGTCGATCCGATGCGGATCGGCGAGATCCGCGTCGAGGAGACGATCAAGGAGGGCCGCAGCGTCTATCGCCGCCAGCGATCGGCGCCCGCTGCCCGCAGCGCCCCCGGGCCTCACCCGCCGCAGTAGTCGATGGCCCGCGCGATCTCGCTCTTGAGGTCCTTGCGGGTCACGATCCGGTCCACGAAGCCGTGCTGCAGGAGGAACTCGCTCGTCTGGAAGCCCTTGGGCAGATCGACGCGGATCGTGGCCTTGATCGTACGCGGGCCGGCGAAGCCGATCAGGGCCCGCGGCTCCGCGAAGCAGAGGTCACCGAGCGACGCGAAACTGGCCGCCACTCCGCCCATCGTCGGATTCGTGAGCACGGAGATGAACAGGCCGCCGGCCTGGGAATAACGGGCCAGGGCCGCCGACACCTTCGCCATCTGCATCAGGGAGAGTATTCCCTCGTGCATCCGGGCCCCGCCACCCGAGGCGCTGATGATGATGAGCGGCAGCCTGCCGGTGGTGGCCCGCTCCACGAGCCGTGTGAGCCGCTCGCCCACCACGCTGCCCATGCTGCCCATGATGAACGAGGAGTCGGTGACGCCGCAGGCCACGCGGCGGGCGCGGATCATGCCGGTGCCGGTGAGGGCCGCGTCGCGCAGGCCGGTGCGCTTCTGCTCGGCCACGATCCGCTCGGCATAGGGCTTCTTGTCGCGGAAGCCGAGCGGATCGGTGGGCTTGATGTCGGCGTCCCATTCCTCGAACGTCCCGGCATCGAACAGTTGTTCGATGCGCTGCGCGGCCGACACGTACCAGTGGAAGCCGCATTGCGGGCAAACGTTGAGAAGATCCTCGGCCTCCTTGCGGTAGATGGTGGCGCCGCAGCCGTCGCACTTCAGCCACAGGCCCTCGGGCACGCCGCGCTTGGCACGCGGGCCACGGCCGGCGGCCGGCGACGATGGGTTCTCCGCCGGAGCCTGCGCGGCGGGGCGCGGCGCGGTCGCCGGCGGCGGCGCGGTATCGACGGCCGTGTCGGCTCGGCTCGCGGCGGATGGGCGGCGACGCTGCATGCTGACGTAGGGGAGGAAAGGGTTTTGCGATGCTGCCGGAGGAAGAAAGTGTATCGCGGTGACCGGTCCCGATGCTGCGCCGGAATTGCCGCGGGACGCGGCCTGTCAGGTGGCGGCGGCGTCCCTGAATCGCGCAGCACGCCCCCCGTCGCTGGAGCCACGTCGCGTCCGCCACTGGGCGGCCACGGGCAGCTCACTGACGGGGTCTCGTTCCGACTCCATGCTCCACAGGTCGCCCATCGATCGGCCCGATACGATCCAGCGCACGACCCGGTCGAGCGGATGCGGCACCACCAGCCCGATCCTGCCGACGGCATGACGCCTGAGAATTTTCTCCAGCGCCTGTTCCACACGCACGCAGGCATCCTCCAGCAGTTCGCCCTCCGGCGGAGCCACCGCCCAGGGGTTGTCCTGCCACTGGCGGTGCAGCCGCGGCTGCTTGCGGCGGATGTCGTCGACGAGCAGGCCCTGCCAGAGCCCCATGTCGAGATTCGCGAGCCCCGCCGCCCGGCGCGGACGAAGCCCGCAGGCGCGACCCACGATCCGGGCCGTCTCGGTCGCGCACTGGGAGTCGGCAGCGTACAAGGCCGCGGGGGACGCCAGGGCCAGCAGCGTTGCGGCGTGTTCCGCCTCGGCGACGCCGGCTGCGCAGAGCGGCATGTCGAGCGTGCCACGGATGCGCTCCTGGAGGTCGTAGTCTGTGACGCCGGCACGGATGAGGATCAAGTGGTCGGGCATCGGGTGGGATGGTTCTCCAGAAGGATGGGTGCGGCGGCGTCAGGCCACCGTTCGCGCCAGCGATTCCAGTTCGGTGATGGCGCGGGCGTAATCGGATGAGCGGATCACGGCGCTGCCGGCCACGATCAGTTCGGCCCCGGCGGCGGCCGCCGGCCCCACCGTTTCGGTCGAGATGCCGCCGTCGACGCCGAGGAGAAAGGAGCCCGAGCGGCGGTCCCGCAGCGCGGCGAGATGCCGCAGTTTTTCCAGGGCGATGGGCTCGAACCGCTGGCCGCCGAAGCCGGGCTCGACGCTCATCACGAGCACGCCGTCGCAGGCGTCGAGAAACGGTTCGATGCGATCGACGGGCGTGCCCGGGCTGATCGCCAGATGGGCCCGGGCGCCGAGCCCCGCGATCGTTTGCAGGGCTGCCCTCGGGTCGGCCAGACCTTCGACGTGGACGGTGACGATGTCGGCGCCGAGTTTCACCCAGTCGGCCAGGGAACGTTCCGGTTCCTCGACCATGAGGTGCACCTCGACGGGGACCCGGGCCGCCCGCCGCACGGCCTCGACGACGACGGCCCCGTAGGTGAGTTGGGGCACGAACCGGCCGTCCATCACGTCGAGGTGCAGGGCGGCGGCCCCGGCCTCTTCGAGCCGCCCCACCTCGCGGGCCAGGTGGCCGAAATCGCAGAGCAGCAGGGCGGGCAGGACGACGGGCCCGTGGGCCGCGAGAGTTGCCGTCACCGTG
>Ga0315900_10003705_pt1 | contig 22115 bp, 26 predicted proteins | sample LakEriMetagenome_FD_203521 | JGI IMG/M metagenome (GOLD analysis project Ga0315900, IMG submission 203521) | Freshwater fungal communities from buoy surface, Lake Erie, Ohio, United States - Buoy 12 MA114 | ecosystem: Environmental > Aquatic > Freshwater > Lake > Lake biofilm | place: USA: Lake... | reverse complement strand
AGAGCTACTTTATTTACCATTTTGCTCCCGTTCTGTAATCCCTAAATGGATTAACGGGCTAAATGTATTTGATTAAATCTATTTAGACCAGCAATAAGTCGGCGAGTCGTATATCTAAAAAGCCAGCGAGTCGCTGATTGGTGGCTTTGTTGCCGAAGTCAGTAGTTATAGGCAACCGCTTTAAAGCCCATTCAGGCTCATTTATAGCCCCTAAATCGAACTGATAGACCCCTTTAGGTGTGGCATTGATATAAAGGGTCTTAGCGCCCGTCCTAGCCCTTATATCGGCCAGATAATCCCACTTCTTCTTCTCAATCATCAAAGTATCGTAATGAGTCCTACGGCACTTGAGCTCGATATAGGAATTGTGGGTAATGCCATCTGCTCGGTCGGTCGCTGATAAAGGCGTCAAGTCTGGATAAAGCGACTTGAGAGCCTCGAAGAGCTCAACCTCTCGAAAGTAGATTAGTTGTCCTCTTCTCCATCTTCCCAACCAATCTTCTTAATTGGGTCATCGGCAGGGACTATCCAATCGGGATAAGAGCTGCGATCCATAGCAAAGGCCAAGGCAGTTCCTTCATCCATCCCTGCTCTGCGACAAGCTTTATAAACTTCATTAGCAGCAATAGCCCAGAAATCAAGCTTTGTTAATGGGGTTTCTTTAGTAGTCCTGCGTCTTTTTGGACGCTTAACTGGCTTCTTATTTACGCGCTTTCGCGTTGCCATTTCTGACCCCTTTCGCTAGGGCCAATTCTAGCTGAGACTCCATTTTATCAAGGCGCGACACTATAGGGATATTCTCCAATTTAATTATGTAGCGAAGGCCAGCAATCAGTAGAGCAATAGATCCCAATACTGAGGCAACTAGCGTTGCAAGCTCGGGAGCTGCCATTACTTAATTCTGCCGTAACGCTCGTAGTTAGGGTTTAGCCAATTGATGATGCTAGGCAAGACTGATACGAGAGCTGCATTGGCAATTGCATTTACATCTAGGCCGACTGCCAAGTAGGTCGCTAGTGCCGTTGCTAGGAATGTCTTGGCCCAGCTCTCTGCCATTTTCTTTAAGTCGCTCATTAGCTTCTCCTTCGAGGTTGAAATAACTGCCATCTTTATCTCCCAAAATTGTAAATGAAATATGCAAATGCGACCGGTGAGGGTTAGCGCCGTTATATTTTCTGCGCTTCCATCCGAGTATTGGACTCATAATCTTTCCATCGTAGATTATGTATTTAATTCGCTTATCGCCTTTCTTAGCTAACTTGCGAATCTTCTCAACTAACGCGTAAGCCTCTTCTTTGTGAGCTGATAAATCAGCATCAATATCTAAAGCTCTAACGATTCCTGATTTAGCGTCTGGTATATGGTCAGAAGTGCCTTTTGCAAGATGGCGAGCGTCAGCAATCCAGCCATCAGACTTCCTATCGCGATCAGGATAATCGTCATCGATTTGCTCCCGAAGCTGAATACCTGCTGCACATAATTTAGGCATTATCTATAAAGATTGTTTTACTTGCCTAAAGTAAAGCCGTCTGGAAGTGGCTTTGCATAATCCCATTTGGCTATGTAATCACCTAAGCCATCAGAATCATTTTGCAGAATTATAGTTCCCATTGGGCCAAAATCTGCATCTGTTAATTCTGGCAACGCTTCTTGTAATTCTTTAAATAATCCCATAATTAACTCCTAATCCATACGCCTGAAAATACCGACACAGTTCCACCTGCATCTCCACCAATGTTTGCACCACTAGAGCTTGTATACATATAAACTTCTACATAATCAGTTGAGCCGTTCATATAAATTAAATCGGTGCTACCGGCGTTTGCATAACCTTGATTAGTTATATCATTTGCCTCTCCATTGTGATAAATAGCGCCGTTTTTGTATAAACCAAGCATAAAAAATTGACCTGAAGTGGCGTTATTAACTTGCGCTGAATAATTAAATTGATAATAGCCAGCCGTAGTTGGTGTAAAACGATAATTAGTTGTTGGGTCATAATTTCCAGCAGTATCAAAATCTTCTTCATTGTAATTAACTTTAGTCCAAGTGTTTTGGCTAATTGAATAGTTAGCAGTTCTATTGGCTCTAAAGGCAGGGCCACTTGTTGCGCTGGCAGCAGCCCACTTTAATCCTGTTGCAGTTGTAGAATCGGCAGTTAAAACTTGACCATTTGTGCCAACTGCTAATCTAGCAGGAGTATCAGCAGCAGTTGCACTTATTAAATCACCTTTAGCATCGACAATTGCGTTTTGAATTGCATTAGAATCATCTTGGGCAACCCAACTGAAATCTAAATCTGTATTTGAAGCTTTGCTTAATACTTGTCCAGTTGTCCCACCTTTGAGATCCAAAAATGAGGTATCAATTCCATTACCTAAAGTTCTGATGGCAGCTGCGCCATCTTTGACTAGGTCTGTATCAGCTGGGGTTGTCCAGCCAAAGTTTGAGGTTGTCGGCATTAACTAATCACTCCAATCGCGTCTTGCCATTCTAAGGTATTGAGCACACTATTCCAGCTTTCTGCTGCATTGACCTGAGCCCATTGTTGAGCAAAGGCCGAGAACTCTGTTGGGGTAGCCAGGAAGGTAATTGATAGGCCCGAAACTGAGGCATTGAAAGTCCAGCCCTCGACAAAGCCAGTAAATTCGCCACCTAAGATATTGAGGGGAAGATTGGTAATTCTGACTGGCTGGCCCATAAATATATTAAGTAGGGCGTCCCTATCGGCGTTGTCGATTTCAGGGGATTGAAGTGGGAAGGTAATCGACTGAAAAGTATCTCTTGGATAGGCTCGAAGCTGGATTAGGCGATCTGCTACATCCTCGACATCGGCCGCGTTCTTTAGGTAGCTATTAAATTGCTCGGCAAATAAACCATAGGTTGATTGAGAAGTTGTGTCCTGCGCAGTATAGGAGCTATTAAAATTGTTGCCATAATCCATAATTATTTTGTTCGCTAAATCGCCTTGGCGCTGGATTACGCCAATGCCAGATGCTATGGCGTGAGAAGCGTCCAAATCTGTGTAACCGTTGGCAAGTAAGTAATCCTGACGATGACTTGCGTCTGCGTATCCAATCAGACCATTGGCATCTTCATAAAGATAACCTAAAGCTGAATTAGCAATTTCATTAGCTAGCGGCCCAATGACGGTATCTGTAATTTGTTGGCTTACCATCGTATATTCGCCAGTATCAATTTCCCCTAGCCCAATATTTTGCGCATTAGCCCAAGTTTCGGTGGCATCATAATTAGCCCAAGTTTCGGCTGGTGGCACTTCGTTCCAAGAACCTAAAAGCAAATCATCTAGCAAGTCAGTAATTTGAGCGCCGTCTAAACCTTCAGCCAAATTGCCATCAAATATAGCTCTTTGCAATTTCGAAAGCGCTCCGATGGCAGTAATGCGAAGGCTAGTGATGACTGCACTAGATCCAGCGCTTCTTACTACTTGGCGCAAGTCTGAAACTCTACCGCCAAAAAGAGCTACATAATTTCCGCTAGTGTCTTTAATCTCAACTGTAACCGCGGTATTAATTGTAAATGAGTAGTTAGTGCCATCGGTATTAATGACCTCAAGCGAGCAATACCCAGCAGGAGTTGGGGAGTTAATATCTTGGCGGCCAGAGGTGATAGTTAAATTGCTAAGAATAACTGAGGTTAATTCTGTGCCATTGACTTTAATTCGCCAATCAGGAGTCCAAAGAGTCATATTACTTGAGCCGAAGTTCTTAAATCTCTAGCACCAGTAGTTCCGCGATTAGTCGAGTTATTAAGCGCCAAAATAACTGATCTAGTAAATCCTTCTTCATCAATCGCGGACGGAGCATTTACATTGACGATAACAGGTTGCTGAGAACTTAAGTCTCTTCTAGCTCTTTGATAAGCATCTTCTCTACCGCGGATTTCGGCAATGATTGGATTGAGATCCATTTCGGGTCTAAAGCGATTGATTAACTGTCCATTTTGCCCACTTTGTATAAATGTATCAATTAATTGCTTTTCGCTAATGCTAAGACCACCGACTAAATTTCGGGTAAAATTTGGATTACTAAATAATTGTTCTAAAGGATTTTCTTTATCTTCTTGCATTAAGCCTTGAAGGCCTTGAGGTTGGTCTCCTGCGCCAGCCGTTAAAAATCCAGCATTGGTAAATCCCGCACCAGTTACAAAATCTTTTAAATTACCAAGACCTTTGCTCAGTGGATTATTCTTAGTAAAATCTACAAACTTTTTATACGCTTCATAAAGATTGCCAAAGAAATTGACTGCCTTACCAATGATATTAACTAAAGTCGTAAAAGTGCTAACCAATCCACTTACGGCAAGTTTAAGTGCTCCGGTCAAAATTGGAACTATGTATTTGTTTAAGAAATCCCAAATAGCTTGAAATTCTTCTTTATTATCTTCTATCGCTTTTGTTAATGGAGCAAATTTATTTTTTATGCCTTCAATAGCAGGGCCAAGATTTTGAGTAAATTTATCCAATAAATTACTAAGGATAGGCAGTAATCTAGCTCCTACGGATTCCTTTGCTTCATCGAAGGCAATCTGTAATCTTTTCATTTTGCCTTCAAAGGTCTCGGCTTGAACTGAAGCCTGTCCGCCGAATGTCTCAGCTAGTTTTGCCGTTACTTGGTCAAAGCTTGAAGATTTAAGTTCTGCTGCTGATAATCCAACACCCAACCTAGTTAAAGCAGAATTATTGCCATCATAAGCTCGGGCTAAAGCTTGGCTTACTGATTCTAAAGATTTTCCAGAACCAGCTGCTATATCTAAAGCTAAAGTCTGTAGTTTCTGGGCTTTTTCAACATCATTAGTCGCTCTTACTAACTTTTCAAATGACGGTCTAAGTTGATCATCGGCTACTCCAGTTGCCAAAGACATCTGAAGAATCTGATCCTCAACGGCAGCAATTTGGGCTTTCGTAGCCCCAGTAGTATTTTCTAAAGTAGTAGCTAATTTGGCTTGGGCTTTTTCATCTTCAATTGCTGCTTTAACGCCATCAATTAATAATTTGCCAGCGTAGGCGGCAGCTGCCGCTGCTGCTACTGCAAAGGCTGCAGCGGCTTTTTTACCAAATTCGCCTAATTTATCGCCAAAACCTTGAACTTCTTTTTCACCTTGGCCAAGTTTTTGTTTAAGATCATCAACATCAGCAAGGATAGATAACTTAAGCGTTCTATTACCAGCCATTTGTTATCCCCATTTCTTTAAAATTGTATCAAAAGCCTCTTCCCATTTACGCACTAATTCAGGCTGAATTTGGCGAAGTGTCGGGTAGATGAAATAGCCAGAATTGCCGCGTCCGCGATTGGGAGTTCTTCTGGGAAACTGGCGATAGCGGTTACTTCCAAATTCAAGACCTGCCCAGAGCTTCTGTGTTGTTGCGCCACCAGAAAACCTTTGAGATGCAAAGCCATAAGAGAATTCGCCGATTTTAGATGACTTGCTGATTCGAACACCTTCGGCAACTCTCCGAACACCAGCAGCCGCGACCGTTCGTCCCAGCGCGCTGACTTTGATTTGATTTGCGGCGTAGGTTGCAAGCGCGCTGCTTTCAGTTCTGGCTTCTTGAACTGCTTGGTCATCCATTGCTTTAAATGCTTTGAGAATACCGCGTAGCTCAGCGCGATCATAAGTAATCGGATCACTTGCCACCGTTTCTCTCCTTTAATATCTCCAACGCGGTCCAAATATCATCGGCATCATCCCAATATTGCTTCGGGATTTTTGTCTCGATTGCCAGAAGCGTTAGAAGATAATTTAGGCTTCCAGCGTTATGGCTTTTGGGTCTTGGTTGCTCACATCAATATCAGCAACGGTTTCCATCCATACATCGAAAGCTTTAACTGGCTTACCAGCCGACTCGCGTTTCATTGCGTTATACGCCAAGAACATAATGTCCCAGACACCGCCTAATTCACTAATCGTCTTGCCAGTTGCCTTCTCCCATTTGGCATACTCAGGCGGTTGGGCAATATAAGTTGCTTGCTCGCCTGAGTTATATGTAATTGTGATTTGCGACTTCATAGCTCCCGATGCTCCGATCTCTTAACTAAAGGTTTCTGTTGGAGTTCCAATTACGGTCATCGTCCAAGTATCAGTTAGCGCTCCTGGAGCTGCGCCACCTGCTGCTGGGAAGATTGGCAATACATTGAAAGCAAATACTGCGCCAGTTACGGCAGTAAATGAAACTGCAAGTGTTGTGTTTGGTGCTGATTCAGCATCAGCCCACATTGCCTCGAATAGTGAGCTAGCAGCTCCCCAATCCTGAAGCAGTTCAATTGTGAATGTCCATTGCTTATCAACGGACTTATAAGCGCGACCATCAAGAGTTTGATAGGTTTCGATAATTGTGTCGCAGCTTAGGACTGCGCTAGTTGCTTGGGCGTCGAAGCTAGCGCTATCGAGTGTAAAGGTTACATCGCGCCCAGTTATTACTGTAGTTGGCATTTGGGTCTCCTATGCGGTTTGCTCGTAGCGGACGCTCAAGCGTATATCTGAAACTAGCAAGGTTGTAGTTCCGACTTCAGTTACCGATGGTCTTTCGACTATTGATAACTCATACTTGGAAGCATTTAGCGCTCCAAGAATACTAATGATTAATTGCTCTAAATTATCAAGAGCAGCGGCGTTGCTGAAATACGCAACGCAAGCGGTTATTGTGTAATTTAATTTGACGCGAGTAGTTGATTTACCTAAGACTTCAAGCTCCATATAGGGCGAGTCTGGGATGACGATAATTGCTGGAACTATTGGCGTTTCTGGAACTGAGTCATAAATATTAGCGGTGCATCCTGCCAAGGCCGTCTTTAAAGCGCCTCTAACATCTGTGGCAATTGTTGATGCTGGCATTAGCCGACCATAGTTTCAACATCAAGATATGGGCCAAGTAAGCCAGTTACTTTGGCGAGTAAATTCTTAGATAGGCGGTAAGGGGTAACTGCAAAATCTACGCCTTCAATTGATCCACCAGCGGCGGTTCTGGATTGGAAGATTTCAACGGAGATAGCCAAAATAGCAGCTTCAGCATTGGGGTTTCCGACATAGGTCGATAATCCAGATAGCGCAGCGTTTCCTGCTGGGATGATATTTTTTTCCAATATGTCTGCATTGGTGATTGCGACTGTAAATACATAATCTGAAATTTCGTCATCGGTTACTGTGTGAGTGCCATTGAAAGGAGCTCCGCAGCCAGTAATAATTACGGATTGGCCTTCTGTAAATTCTTGAATTGTTGCAGTTTCAAAGTAAGCAACATTACCGGTCAGCTTTACTTTGTTAATTTTGCTTTGGAAAGTAACTAACATTGGCAAGACTAGATTCTCAGACGCATCGACAATATCGCCTAGATAAGCATCTGAATATAGGGATGACGAAACGCCAAGAATCGTCCTAAGCTCTGCAGCCGTAACTATTGTAGGCATTTCGTCATCCTTTCAAGCAGTTAGGTGAGGGGCCAGCTCGGGAGCGGACTGGCCCTCACTTTTTTTAATTAATTACGCAACCATCCAACGATAAGCGCCAGCGCCTACCTTTGTTGCTAGTGCGCCATAACCATAGTAAGCAACTTTGATTTGGCCAGTTGCTACCTGAGCGGTCTCCAAGCGGAAACGGCTTGACTCATACCAAGTATAAGCCTCTGGATTGATGATAATGATTGTGTTATCGCCAACACCGGAGCCAGTTGTGAGATTGCGATCTACGCGGAAGTTAAGACCGAGAAGATTTCCAGTTGCAGAACCTGCTCCGAGATTTCCACCTTGATTCATATTGCCAATCAAGTTCTGATAAATCGGACGGCCAGCATCAGCTAGATTCTGGATTGCGCCCCATTGCTGAGGAGATGCAATGATATTTTGTGCGAATCCGAGAGTGTTGGAATAAATTGAAACTCCAGCATCGGATACGAAGTCAAGAAGTCCAGCTGCATCGAGAGTGCGGTTTCCGCCATCTGTTCCACCAGCAATTAAGCCAGTTACTACTGCGACATCTGTTGCCTTTGCATAGGCATATTCCATTTGACGGACAAGCTCATCAAAGAAAGCTGGTGAAGAGCGATCTAGGAGTTCTACTGAGAACTCTTGTCCCCCTGCATACTTTTTAACGGATACGGAAACGAATTCGGTCTCCATTCCTGTCTCATCAATTGTTGCCTCTTCAGCTTCTTCTCCAACTGTTGGAGCAGTCTTTAGGCGAGGGATTTCGAAAGTCATACCTGCATCAGGTAGAACTCCGCGAGATACTGAATCAACTGCTGGACGATCAGCATTTGCTAAAGGATTAATTACTTCAGTTAGCTGGCGAGTTGGAATCAGACCAGCGTTATTTGTTGTGGTGTCGTCTGCAGCGCGGACATAAGCGCGAGCATCGTCATTTCCTAGAGCAGCGCGGACGCTCATCTCTAGGTATTTTGCCTTGGTAAATTCAAGGCGAGGGCTTGTGTAGAAAGCTGGCTTTGGAGCTGCAGCTTCTACTTTGGCTGCTTCTACCGCTTCTTCAACGGCAGGAGCAGGAGCGGTAGTGTCGGACACTTGGTCTCCTTCGGTTGGGTTCTCTGAATCAGCGGTTGCCAAATCAGAATCTTCTTTTGGTGCTTCATTCTCGGATGCTGCTACTTCGCTTACGCGAGCAGAATCAATTGCAGGATCAGTAACTAAAGAAACTTCATCTAGGGTTGCTGAAGTAATCTGCATTACGCCTTTATTGTTTGTCCATTCATTTATTTGAGCGCCTACGCTAAAGCCATCGCGTAGTCCTTCAGTTGCTTCAACTAGAGCATCTTCTCCAGCCATAGTGTTAGCAATCTTGAAAGTAGCTTCAATTCCATTAGCAGTTACATTGTGAGAAACCATTTTCCCAATAGGGCGAGTCCTGTCGTGCTCAAGGAGCAACTTAACTGGCTTAATTTCAATGCTATCTGCTGCAAAAACTGTTGGACCAACTGAGGTATTGCCTTGCTCATTCCAAGTAACGATAGTCCCAGTAATTGTTCTCTTAATTGTATCGGCAGCGGTAACTGCCATTGGCATATTAACCTTCATTTGGTATTAAGTCCTCTTCTCGCTGAATCTGCTCAACGCTCATCGCGCCAATGCGGTTTAGGATTTCATAAACTTGCGCTCTCTCTAATGCGTTACCGCGTAAGAAATCGTCAAGTGCAAAGCGCACCATTACTGGATTAGGCACAAAGTCCGGTAATGATAAGCGTTCCTCAATCGCTTTAAGGATTGGGCGAAGTGAGAAATCAACTAATGAGCGCCGCTCAGACACCGCGTTTGAATAAGTCATAGAAGTCGCTTCGGCGCTCAAGAAGTAAGCAGGGATACCGCAAGCTCTAGCCAATTCAAGCGCTACATATTGACGGCCTTCTGCAAGTTGTAATGATTTAGGATCAAAACCAAATTGCTCGAGATTTACATCAGCATTTAAAAATGCAGTAGAGCGAGATTGACGCGCAGTTTTCCAAGCGCTAAGAAGTGCTGAAATTCTTTCGGCAGTTAAGTTAGTTCCATTTGATTTAAGAACCATAGTTGGAGCAGGTTCTTTAGCATAATTAACTGCTGCGTTTTCAAGATATACGGCAGCTGCAATTGTCTTGCCAGCTCTGTGAAGCAATCCCTCATCTGGGCCATCGAATCGGATGATGGAACCAACGCCTTGAAGTGGAACTGACTTGCCATCAACTTTATATCCAGTAATTTCTGTATTTAGGAAATCTGTATCAACTGTAACGCGGTCTGGGCTGACGCGAGTCCAAGCTCTTACGCGACCGCCATCAGTTGCAGAATACATTTCTAAAACTTGACCATAACCAGCACCATAAAGCCAAATATCTTCAGCAAGCCAGTTATAGATTACGAATCCTGCAACCCTTGGGTCTGGCTGATTAATGACGCGATGCGGATCTACATATTGTCCAGTTATGCGATTGAAAGTTGTGAGAGGTAATGAGCCAATAGTTCCGCAGATGATATTGCGAGCTCTAGCAACTGATGGAACGCTCATTGCTAATTGGCGAGTGGTATTAGTTGCACCGCCAAGAATATTATAAACTGAATCGCTAATCTGGACGGGAGTTAGCGCGGCTGCAACATCTGAAACCTTACTAGGCTTAGCCGTCTGAACCTGTGGAAATAGGAAATCTCTTATAGCACCCATTGCTTACATTGTAAGCGAGCCTACTTACACTATTTGAATATCTACTCCGCTTTCAGCCATCGTTGCGTAGTGTGTCGCTAAGGCTGAAGCAATTGCTCCGCAAATAGTTGTGTTACTCACTTTGCGACCCATTACCCATCCGCCATCACCGAAAGGGAGTTTGACGGCGGATAGGCATTGCTTGGTCAGCTCTTCCTGTCCCGAGTGAGCTAACCGCTGAGATGAAATTGCTCCCAGTAATTCATCGCAGCTTTGGGCATAATCAAGGCCGTCTATTGGCTCGACTCTTATTCCTGCAGGGGCTAACCTAGCTGCTACCGCTGACGCAGTTCTAGCTGAATAGGCAACTAACTGGACTGGATATTTTCTAACCCATTCGGCTACATCATTGGCCATTGCTTTATCATCCAGATTGGCAGGGTTATGCCAAGTCTGTAGCAATATCACTTGGAACTTATCGCCTTCAAGTCTCTGGCTAGCAACTAGGGCAGCTTGCTTTCTATCAGGACTAAGATCAATAGCCAGCCAAGTATCTGATTCAGGATTGAGTCGAAGGCCCTCAACTTTGCAACTTTCCCATTGGGATGGATTGATAACTGGGTTAATTGTATCGACCCATTGGCATAAAACTTCTGTGCGCACAATGTCCTCGGGGTCTGATAAGACTGCCCGAATATTATCTGGATGAACTGTGATGCCAAGTGATGGATTAGCTTGGCAGACACCTAGCCAGAAAGTTGGCGAGTTATCGAATTTAATACCGGTCGGAGCTGACCATTCAAACCAACCAATATCATCGTTGGCTCCATAGATAGCAGCCATCGCTCTTTCTCTGAGTTTATTTAAAACAATTGAATGTTGATCTCCAGCATTTGAATAAACCCATATCTGAGGATTGGCTGAAGCCATTTGCGTATATCGCAAGGCAGACCAGACATCCTCATCTTTATATTCTCTAGCTTCGTCTAGGTGTATCGTTTCTGGAGCTGCAATGCCTCGACCAGCTGAGTTATTGGCTCGGACGATATATCGGCGGCCCTCAGTAAATTGCAGTTCCTGGAATCCCTTGCTTTCTAGCTTCTTAGTAAATTCAGCAGCTAGCCTAGGATTCTGTTCAATAATTGCATAGATTTTATAAAACAATTCAGCCGAAGTAGTTAGCTTATGAGCCGTATGGACTTGCAATTTTTCCTTTAATACATAGATTCTAAATAGGATTTGTAGCGCCATAAAGGTCGATTTACCCTGCTGCCGAGCGCAAAGTAAAGTAACTAGTGGGTGAGCCCATCGGCCATCGGGTTTATATTTTAAGGTGTGATGAGCCAGCCATTGCTGCCAAGGCATCAGTTCAAAGCCAATTTCTTCGCAAAATTTAATCATTTGCTCGCCGTAAGAGGGCAAATCATTGAGTTTAGTGTGGATTCGCGGTTCTGGCACACCTCGGTAAGCCGATTCGTCCCGAAGGCGGACAATTTCTCCCAATTCCGCCATTGCGATTTCTTTCATTCCGAATAGTGCCTAGCCGAGCCATTTTCAGGGAAAATCTTCCCAATGGGGGTCGTGGGTCTGGAAGCGCGCTCAAAAAAGGTAGGGGTCATACGATCGCGCTTAGAACTATTGCATTGAGAGCAGCAAGCCACCATATTAGAAGCTTCATCAGTTCCACCCTTGCTGATAGGTATCAAGTGATCAACTGTATTGGCTTCTTGACCGCAGTAATGGCAGGTATTGTAATCGCGTTGCAAGACTTGCAATCTAGTTCTTTGGTAATAGGTTGAGTTATATCTTCTACTCAATGCCAGCCCCGAGTCTCAAGGTGATGAAGTGCATCACAAGCATCAGCATATCTATGTCTTAAGTATTTAATATGCACATCTATTTGCTTCTTAGGGCTAAGGTCTCTATACCAAGTAGAACGCATCTGACCAAGGCCGTAGTGAGATCCATTGCGAGCTTTAGGATTCCATCTACTTTCTTTATAAATTAACCAGTTATAACATTGGAATTCTGACCAATCCATTTTATTGTAAGCATAAAGCTTGAGATTCATATCTGCATTTGCTGGCTTTGGATTAAATATTGAAAGTAATGCAGCTACTAACGCTAAAGCCATCAGGCGGAAGCAATGGCCCCCCTCAACCTCTTGGCTTGGGCCAGCTGCGCGCCCGTCCAACGGCGAGAGTGTAGCATCGATGTCAAGAGGCATTAGTGTAAGTCCTGTTCAGAGCGGTGTTTCATATCCACCCCATCTGGCCTATCCATATGATCATCTACATCTCTCCAGATTGGATATATATCATCTTTCATTCTAACTCCCATATTTTCTTAAATTCTAACTGCCCTGATTGAAACGCGTTTCTCAGCGTTTCTTTGCCATCACTATGAAACTTAGTCATTAAATAAGGCTCTGACTGACTGCCTTCTAACCAATCTACTACTTCACCATTTGGATCAATTACTATATCGTCCAGATAATTGAACTTATCCAATATCGCATCAACCGATGACTCTCTTACCGATTCAACTATTTCGCTAGGAATATTAGCTTTGACCCATTCAACGAATCGCTTATCTGACTTGATAACCCACTTAAATTTAGGCTTAGTAGTAGTTACATACGCAATAACATCATCTCCATATTCAGCCTTGACCCTATCTGCCCCAATAGCGTCCATCTCGGCCTGTAGAGCCGTTCTTAGCCTATCCTTGGCCTTCTTAGCCTCATCAGCTATTAGGCTGACCGCCGCTAGTTCCAGACTCAGTTCCTTGATTCCCATTCCTGCGCTCCCTTTCCTTAGCTCTCCTTAACCTGACCTCAAGTGATTCCAGGTTGATACCGCAATCTTTAGCAATAAACTCTTTATCAAATCCCCATTCCATCAGCTGACGGATATATCTAATAGAATGGGGTTTGCTCATTTGTTCTTCCCTGCCCAGCCTTCGCCTTTAAAGTGGATTGGATTGGGTCTCCAGACTCTCCACATTGCAACCTTGCAATTATCGCAGATTACTTCACTTCTTAAGGTAATTGGCTGATATTCATCTTTTGTCGCTTCGCACTTATCGCAGCGATATTCATAGAGCGGCATTGTAAGGTCTTTCCCTCGTATCATTACCAGTCCAATAGCGTTCTGATATTGATTCCAACCCAGCAGCTAATCGGCATATTCGACATTTAGCCGCCTTCATTTTCCATTTACCACATTGGTCGCACCGGACAATATCGTCCTCTTTGGCCGTTACGCGATCTGATGGATAAATGATTCTTTGCATAAAGCACCTTTGGCACTCAACTAACCAGACTTCTTCAGGTGCTTCAGCAATATCTGTTGAATCGTATTTATGCAGCTCAATATGCGGAGTAACTAGCTTGCAATTTGAGCAGATAAATGGATGAGCATCTTGCTTCATTTCTGAAAGACCCAATGCCCATCTGAACCAATACGCATCCACTTAGCAGGATGGCCAGATTTAGGAGTAGGGCAGACCCAGCCCCTATATTCTTTGCCTTCTTTAGTGCCAGTCTTTAGCACCATTGGTCCATCGCCACCAGAGCAAAGAGGAATCTCATCAATTATCTCAGCACCGAATTGATTTGCTATCTGGCTTACATCCCAGACAATTGGCTCAGGATCATTAGGCCGTTGCTCTTTTATGAATTCAGCAAGCGCTGGCTTAGTCGTTTCAATTGCCTTCTTTGGGCTCGGTTTAGTCTTAGCGAAGTATCCAGCGAGGTTAAGTGCGCGTCCCAGAGATCCAGTTTCCGCGAGCTCGAGTGCATATTGCTTTGATTTAGACTCAGAGGATAAACCTGTAGTCCAAGGGTGTAGGTCAGCTTCAGTCCGATATAACTCAGTTTTAATAATATAGACATCGCAATTAGCGACAAGCGACTCTGCCAATATATGCGTTTTAATTCGATAGTCCGGATAAGCATTTATAAACTCCTTTAATCGGTCTTGAACACTTACATAATCATCAAGGTAATTCGACATTTAACTTCTCTCTCCCTGCGAAATCATTTATCGCATCTTCTAACTGTTCTTTCAATGAATAAAATGTGCCATCTGGCCAGTTCTGTGCTTCATCGGCGCAAGGCTGGCAATAGAACCTGACCTGTGCTTTGCGAAGCGGTGTCTCGCTTTGGACTTTCCAAACTGCTGGCGTCATTGCTCTTAAATCCCAGCCGTTCTTATTTGCTCCCCAGCGATATTTGCAGTAATCGCAGTATTGATTTTGATTATGGTTGCGAGTCAGAGTCAATGTCGTCCCAATCTTCTGGAGTAGAAAATCTGCATCGACCCAAGATAGCGGCGTATCCAATGAGATCGAGATACGAATCCTCGCGCTCTGGACTTTCCACCATTCTTGAGAGTTTTGTTGCAATAGCAATAAGTGCCAATTCAGATGGGTCTCTGAGCTGAATACCGAGTGCTCTCGCGATTTTGTAAATGCGTAGAAAATTGTGCCTCGGGTCTCCATACTCAATCCCTCGGTCGAATAAGGTAGCACCAGCTTCTTCAAGCCATTCACTTAACGATTTCTGTGTATCGGACACTTGACCTGCCTCTCTTATAGCCTTCATTAAAAGCTTTGGCTTTGGCTGAAGTAAATAAACTCCAGATATAAAGGCCGATAAATGGAACTCCAATGATTATTCCTACTACTGCTTCATCAGATAAATTAGGCAACATCTGCGCTCACCCCATATTTATCAAGCCAGTATGCAGAGATTTCAGCTTTAGATAATCTGCCTCTTAGCTGCTTCTTGCCCATCCGCTCTTTAGCGAATCGCCTGATTATTGATCCCTTAACCCAATTTGTCTCATCAGTCCAAGCCCCTGCTTGAGAATCAAATCGAATAAGAGCTACTTTATTTACCATTTTGCTCCCGTTCTGTAATCCCTAAATGGATTAACGGGCTAAATGTATTTGATTAAATCTATTTAGACCAGCAATAAGTCGGCGAGTCGTATATCTAAAAAGCCAGCGAGTCGCTGATTGGTGGCTTTGTTGCCGAAGTCAGTAGTTATAGGCAACCGCTTTAAAGCCCATTCAGGCTCATTTATAGCCCCTAAATCGAACTGATAGACCCCTTTAGGTGTGGCATTGATATAAAGGGTCTTAGCGCCCGTCCTAGCCCTTATATCGGCCAGATAATCCCACTTCTTCTTCTCAATCATCAAAGTATCGTAATGAGTCCTACGGCACTTGAGCTCGATATAGGAATTGTGGGTAATGCCATCTGCTCGGTCGGTCGCTGATAAAGGCGTCAAGTCTGGATAAAGCGACTTGAGAGCCTCGAAGAGCTCAACCTCTCGAAAGTAGATTAGTTGTCCTCTTCTCCATCTTCCCAACCAATCTTCTTAATTGGGTCATCGGCAGGGACTATCCAATCGGGATAAGAGCTGCGATCCATAGCAAAGGCCAAGGCAGTTCCTTCATCCATCCCTGCTCTGCGACAAGCTTTATAAACTTCATTAGCAGCAATAGCCCAGAAATCAAGCTTTGTTAATGGGGTTTCTTTAGTAGTCCTGCGTCTTTTTGGACGCTTAACTGGCTTCTTATTTACGCGCTTTCGCGTTGCCATTTCTGACCCCTTTCGCTAGGGCCAATTCTAGCTGAGACTCCATTTTATCAAGGCGCGACACTATAGGGATATTCTCCAATTTAATTATGTAGCGAAGGCCAGCAATCAGTAGAGCAATAGATCCCAATACTGAGGCAACTAGCGTTGCAAGCTCGGGAGCTGCCATTACTTAATTCTGCCGTAACGCTCGTAGTTAGGGTTTAGCCAATTGATGATGCTAGGCAAGACTGATACGAGAGCTGCATTGGCAATTGCATTTACATCTAGGCCGACTGCCAAGTAGGTCGCTAGTGCCGTTGCTAGGAATGTCTTGGCCCAGCTCTCTGCCATTTTCTTTAAGTCGCTCATTAGCTTCTCCTTCGAGGTTGAAATAACTGCCATCTTTATCTCCCAAAATTGTAAATGAAATATGCAAATGCGACCGGTGAGGGTTAGCGCCGTTATATTTTCTGCGCTTCCATCCGAGTATTGGACTCATAATCTTTCCATCGTAGATTATGTATTTAATTCGCTTATCGCCTTTCTTAGCTAACTTGCGAATCTTCTCAACTAACGCGTAAGCCTCTTCTTTGTGAGCTGATAAATCAGCATCAATATCTAAAGCTCTAACGATTCCTGATTTAGCGTCTGGTATATGGTCAGAAGTGCCTTTTGCAAGATGGCGAGCGTCAGCAATCCAGCCATCAGACTTCCTATCGCGATCAGGATAATCGTCATCGATTTGCTCCCGAAGCTGAATACCTGCTGCACATAATTTAGGCATTATCTATAAAGATTGTTTTACTTGCCTAAAGTAAAGCCGTCTGGAAGTGGCTTTGCATAATCCCATTTGGCTATGTAATCACCTAAGCCATCAGAATCATTTTGCAGAATTATAGTTCCCATTGGGCCAAAATCTGCATCTGTTAATTCTGGCAACGCTTCTTGTAATTCTTTAAATAATCCCATAATTAACTCCTAATCCATACGCCTGAAAATACCGACACAGTTCCACCTGCATCTCCACCAATGTTTGCACCACTAGAGCTTGTATACATATAAACTTCTACATAATCAGTTGAGCCGTTCATATAAATTAAATCGGTGCTACCGGCGTTTGCATAACCTTGATTAGTTATATCATTTGCCTCTCCATTGTGATAAATAGCGCCGTTTTTGTATAAACCAAGCATAAAAAATTGACCTGAAGTGGCGTTATTAACTTGCGCTGAATAATTAAATTGATAATAGCCAGCCGTAGTTGGTGTAAAACGATAATTAGTTGTTGGGTCATAATTTCCAGCAGTATCAAAATCTTCTTCATTGTAATTAACTTTAGTCCAAGTGTTTTGGCTAATTGAATAGTTAGCAGTTCTATTGGCTCTAAAGGCAGGGCCACTTGTTGCGCTGGCAGCAGCCCACTTTAATCCTGTTGCAGTTGTAGAATCGGCAGTTAAAACTTGACCATTTGTGCCAACTGCTAATCTAGCAGGAGTATCAGCAGCAGTTGCACTTATTAAATCACCTTTAGCATCGACAATTGCGTTTTGAATTGCATTAGAATCATCTTGGGCAACCCAACTGAAATCTAAATCTGTATTTGAAGCTTTGCTTAATACTTGTCCAGTTGTCCCACCTTTGAGATCCAAAAATGAGGTATCAATTCCATTACCTAAAGTTCTGATGGCAGCTGCGCCATCTTTGACTAGGTCTGTATCAGCTGGGGTTGTCCAGCCAAAGTTTGAGGTTGTCGGCATTAACTAATCACTCCAATCGCGTCTTGCCATTCTAAGGTATTGAGCACACTATTCCAGCTTTCTGCTGCATTGACCTGAGCCCATTGTTGAGCAAAGGCCGAGAACTCTGTTGGGGTAGCCAGGAAGGTAATTGATAGGCCCGAAACTGAGGCATTGAAAGTCCAGCCCTCGACAAAGCCAGTAAATTCGCCACCTAAGATATTGAGGGGAAGATTGGTAATTCTGACTGGCTGGCCCATAAATATATTAAGTAGGGCGTCCCTATCGGCGTTGTCGATTTCAGGGGATTGAAGTGGGAAGGTAATCGACTGAAAAGTATCTCTTGGATAGGCTCGAAGCTGGATTAGGCGATCTGCTACATCCTCGACATCGGCCGCGTTCTTTAGGTAGCTATTAAATTGCTCGGCAAATAAACCATAGGTTGATTGAGAAGTTGTGTCCTGCGCAGTATAGGAGCTATTAAAATTGTTGCCATAATCCATAATTATTTTGTTCGCTAAATCGCCTTGGCGCTGGATTACGCCAATGCCAGATGCTATGGCGTGAGAAGCGTCCAAATCTGTGTAACCGTTGGCAAGTAAGTAATCCTGACGATGACTTGCGTCTGCGTATCCAATCAGACCATTGGCATCTTCATAAAGATAACCTAAAGCTGAATTAGCAATTTCATTAGCTAGCGGCCCAATGACGGTATCTGTAATTTGTTGGCTTACCATCGTATATTCGCCAGTATCAATTTCCCCTAGCCCAATATTTTGCGCATTAGCCCAAGTTTCGGTGGCATCATAATTAGCCCAAGTTTCGGCTGGTGGCACTTCGTTCCAAGAACCTAAAAGCAAATCATCTAGCAAGTCAGTAATTTGAGCGCCGTCTAAACCTTCAGCCAAATTGCCATCAAATATAGCTCTTTGCAATTTCGAAAGCGCTCCGATGGCAGTAATGCGAAGGCTAGTGATGACTGCACTAGATCCAGCGCTTCTTACTACTTGGCGCAAGTCTGAAACTCTACCGCCAAAAAGAGCTACATAATTTCCGCTAGTGTCTTTAATCTCAACTGTAACCGCGGTATTAATTGTAAATGAGTAGTTAGTGCCATCGGTATTAATGACCTCAAGCGAGCAATACCCAGCAGGAGTTGGGGAGTTAATATCTTGGCGGCCAGAGGTGATAGTTAAATTGCTAAGAATAACTGAGGTTAATTCTGTGCCATTGACTTTAATTCGCCAATCAGGAGTCCAAAGAGTCATATTACTTGAGCCGAAGTTCTTAAATCTCTAGCACCAGTAGTTCCGCGATTAGTCGAGTTATTAAGCGCCAAAATAACTGATCTAGTAAATCCTTCTTCATCAATCGCGGACGGAGCATTTACATTGACGATAACAGGTTGCTGAGAACTTAAGTCTCTTCTAGCTCTTTGATAAGCATCTTCTCTACCGCGGATTTCGGCAATGATTGGATTGAGATCCATTTCGGGTCTAAAGCGATTGATTAACTGTCCATTTTGCCCACTTTGTATAAATGTATCAATTAATTGCTTTTCGCTAATGCTAAGACCACCGACTAAATTTCGGGTAAAATTTGGATTACTAAATAATTGTTCTAAAGGATTTTCTTTATCTTCTTGCATTAAGCCTTGAAGGCCTTGAGGTTGGTCTCCTGCGCCAGCCGTTAAAAATCCAGCATTGGTAAATCCCGCACCAGTTACAAAATCTTTTAAATTACCAAGACCTTTGCTCAGTGGATTATTCTTAGTAAAATCTACAAACTTTTTATACGCTTCATAAAGATTGCCAAAGAAATTGACTGCCTTACCAATGATATTAACTAAAGTCGTAAAAGTGCTAACCAATCCACTTACGGCAAGTTTAAGTGCTCCGGTCAAAATTGGAACTATGTATTTGTTTAAGAAATCCCAAATAGCTTGAAATTCTTCTTTATTATCTTCTATCGCTTTTGTTAATGGAGCAAATTTATTTTTTATGCCTTCAATAGCAGGGCCAAGATTTTGAGTAAATTTATCCAATAAATTACTAAGGATAGGCAGTAATCTAGCTCCTACGGATTCCTTTGCTTCATCGAAGGCAATCTGTAATCTTTTCATTTTGCCTTCAAAGGTCTCGGCTTGAACTGAAGCCTGTCCGCCGAATGTCTCAGCTAGTTTTGCCGTTACTTGGTCAAAGCTTGAAGATTTAAGTTCTGCTGCTGATAATCCAACACCCAACCTAGTTAAAGCAGAATTATTGCCATCATAAGCTCGGGCTAAAGCTTGGCTTACTGATTCTAAAGATTTTCCAGAACCAGCTGCTATATCTAAAGCTAAAGTCTGTAGTTTCTGGGCTTTTTCAACATCATTAGTCGCTCTTACTAACTTTTCAAATGACGGTCTAAGTTGATCATCGGCTACTCCAGTTGCCAAAGACATCTGAAGAATCTGATCCTCAACGGCAGCAATTTGGGCTTTCGTAGCCCCAGTAGTATTTTCTAAAGTAGTAGCTAATTTGGCTTGGGCTTTTTCATCTTCAATTGCTGCTTTAACGCCATCAATTAATAATTTGCCAGCGTAGGCGGCAGCTGCCGCTGCTGCTACTGCAAAGGCTGCAGCGGCTTTTTTACCAAATTCGCCTAATTTATCGCCAAAACCTTGAACTTCTTTTTCACCTTGGCCAAGTTTTTGTTTAAGATCATCAACATCAGCAAGGATAGATAACTTAAGCGTTCTATTACCAGCCATTTGTTATCCCCATTTCTTTAAAATTGTATCAAAAGCCTCTTCCCATTTACGCACTAATTCAGGCTGAATTTGGCGAAGTGTCGGGTAGATGAAATAGCCAGAATTGCCGCGTCCGCGATTGGGAGTTCTTCTGGGAAACTGGCGATAGCGGTTACTTCCAAATTCAAGACCTGCCCAGAGCTTCTGTGTTGTTGCGCCACCAGAAAACCTTTGAGATGCAAAGCCATAAGAGAATTCGCCGATTTTAGATGACTTGCTGATTCGAACACCTTCGGCAACTCTCCGAACACCAGCAGCCGCGACCGTTCGTCCCAGCGCGCTGACTTTGATTTGATTTGCGGCGTAGGTTGCAAGCGCGCTGCTTTCAGTTCTGGCTTCTTGAACTGCTTGGTCATCCATTGCTTTAAATGCTTTGAGAATACCGCGTAGCTCAGCGCGATCATAAGTAATCGGATCACTTGCCACCGTTTCTCTCCTTTAATATCTCCAACGCGGTCCAAATATCATCGGCATCATCCCAATATTGCTTCGGGATTTTTGTCTCGATTGCCAGAAGCGTTAGAAGATAATTTAGGCTTCCAGCGTTATGGCTTTTGGGTCTTGGTTGCTCACATCAATATCAGCAACGGTTTCCATCCATACATCGAAAGCTTTAACTGGCTTACCAGCCGACTCGCGTTTCATTGCGTTATACGCCAAGAACATAATGTCCCAGACACCGCCTAATTCACTAATCGTCTTGCCAGTTGCCTTCTCCCATTTGGCATACTCAGGCGGTTGGGCAATATAAGTTGCTTGCTCGCCTGAGTTATATGTAATTGTGATTTGCGACTTCATAGCTCCCGATGCTCCGATCTCTTAACTAAAGGTTTCTGTTGGAGTTCCAATTACGGTCATCGTCCAAGTATCAGTTAGCGCTCCTGGAGCTGCGCCACCTGCTGCTGGGAAGATTGGCAATACATTGAAAGCAAATACTGCGCCAGTTACGGCAGTAAATGAAACTGCAAGTGTTGTGTTTGGTGCTGATTCAGCATCAGCCCACATTGCCTCGAATAGTGAGCTAGCAGCTCCCCAATCCTGAAGCAGTTCAATTGTGAATGTCCATTGCTTATCAACGGACTTATAAGCGCGACCATCAAGAGTTTGATAGGTTTCGATAATTGTGTCGCAGCTTAGGACTGCGCTAGTTGCTTGGGCGTCGAAGCTAGCGCTATCGAGTGTAAAGGTTACATCGCGCCCAGTTATTACTGTAGTTGGCATTTGGGTCTCCTATGCGGTTTGCTCGTAGCGGACGCTCAAGCGTATATCTGAAACTAGCAAGGTTGTAGTTCCGACTTCAGTTACCGATGGTCTTTCGACTATTGATAACTCATACTTGGAAGCATTTAGCGCTCCAAGAATACTAATGATTAATTGCTCTAAATTATCAAGAGCAGCGGCGTTGCTGAAATACGCAACGCAAGCGGTTATTGTGTAATTTAATTTGACGCGAGTAGTTGATTTACCTAAGACTTCAAGCTCCATATAGGGCGAGTCTGGGATGACGATAATTGCTGGAACTATTGGCGTTTCTGGAACTGAGTCATAAATATTAGCGGTGCATCCTGCCAAGGCCGTCTTTAAAGCGCCTCTAACATCTGTGGCAATTGTTGATGCTGGCATTAGCCGACCATAGTTTCAACATCAAGATATGGGCCAAGTAAGCCAGTTACTTTGGCGAGTAAATTCTTAGATAGGCGGTAAGGGGTAACTGCAAAATCTACGCCTTCAATTGATCCACCAGCGGCGGTTCTGGATTGGAAGATTTCAACGGAGATAGCCAAAATAGCAGCTTCAGCATTGGGGTTTCCGACATAGGTCGATAATCCAGATAGCGCAGCGTTTCCTGCTGGGATGA